>ERZ761599.6-NODE-6-length-112038-cov-12.581410_pt1 | contig 112038 bp, 119 predicted proteins | sample MGYA00511878_ERZ761599 | MGnify/ENA primary metagenome ERZ761599 (study PRJEB28899, sample SAMN03785569) | bioreactor sludge metagenome | biome: EBPR Sludge; feature: EBPR Bioreactor; material: 0.22µm filtered reactor supernatant | place: Saint Lucia: Queensland...
TTTCCTTTCACCAGCAGTATACCCTAGTGTTTCCAAGCTATTGAGACTTTACGTTTGTATTGACAATACTAGATTAAAATGTTATAATTTTCATAATCAGATACAAAATTAAGGAGGTTAGATATGAAAGTCAGAATCTTTGTATTCTTTCTTGCAGTGGTGCTTGGTTGGACCAGTGTCCAACTTTCAAGCCCGTTTTCACTTCTTGAAGAGCAAAGAAGTGAAAGTGGGAAATGCGGTCAGATTGACCCAGTTCTCTTGGACTCAGTTATCCTGGGTGATGGGGTAAATACCCCTGAATACCCCACACGAAAGTATATCTATCATCAAATTGGTCACCAAGGTCTTGCTCACCAAGGTCTTGCTCACACTTGGGAACACGGTGATGGTTCAGATCCCTTGGGATCTGAACCCAAACCATTATCCCGTTAGATCTCTGCCCCATTTTTTTACTCCGGCTTTTGTCGCTTGGGTTTTTCTCTCCCGCAAGCTTTTAGTTTGCGGGATTTTCTTTTGTCTACATTAAAGTTATAATACGTATCTATGCTCACACCCTATTTCGAAATAACAAAAAAAGTTGAAAACTCGCGTGCACGTACGGGGGTTATTCATACTGCGCACGGTGATGTGTTAACGCCGCAGTTTCTTCCTATTGGCACAAAAGGAACAATCAAAACTGTGACCAGTGAAGAGATTAAGTTTTGGGGAGCAACTATGGTGCTTGCAAACACTTATCATCTTTGGCAACGACCTGGTGATGCATTAGTTTACAAAGCCGGCGGTCTTCATAAGTTTATGAATTGGAAAGGCCCGATTTTTACTGACTCTGGTGGTTTTCAAGTTTACTCACTGGCGAAGATGCGCAAAGTGATGGAAGCGGGTGTGTTGTTTTCTTTTGACATGGACGGCAAGCAGGAAATTCTTTCACCAGAAAAGTCTATTCAAATCCAAGCCAACCTAGGCAGTGATATCTGTTTAATCTTGGATGATTTTCCAGGCTTTCCATTTGAGTACGAGCGTAGTAAAGAATCAATCGAACTTACTACTCGCTGGGCAGAACGCGCCGTGAAAGAACACAAGCGCATTGTAGAAGACGGCGATCCAGTAAATCCTGGTCAGAAACTGTGGGGGATTGTTCAAGGAGCAAGCTTTGAGGATTTACGAAAACTTTCGGCCGAAAGCATGGTCAATCTCGGTTTCGAAGGATATGCAATTGGTGGGGTAGCGGTAGGTGAACCTCACGAAGAAATGATGAAAGCGGTGAGTTACGCTGTACCTCATCTTCCAGAAACTGCGCCGAAGCATTTGCTTGGCGTTGGCACTCCATACGATATCGTTCAGGCAGTGAGTTTAGGTTGCGATACGTTTGATTGTGTTATTCCGACTCGGGAAGCGCGTCATGGACGTCTCTATATTAACGCGCGCGATGAAGACGGAGGGGAGTGTTACGAAACCATTGATGTGCGTCTCGAAAAATACAAAGAAGATTTCACTCCAATCGACAACACCTGTAACTGTTATGCGTGTTTAAACCACACGCGTGCATACGTTCGTCATCTACTTGCGAGCAACGAGATGCTTGGCACACGTTTAGCGACCATGCACAACTTGCGTTTCTATTTGAATCTCATGGAAAAAATTCGCATCGCAATCGACAACGATTATTTCGAGGACATGTTGAAAACTTTTCGGGATCTCACACAGAAGTAGTGTTATAATTTAATTAACCAACTACTCTCCATCCCTCAGTTCACCCTATTACCATAGGAGGTGCCCATGAAAGACGAACACCCTGAATCCCCGAGAAGGTACTTCTTGATCCTTTTGATCGCAATTCTGGTTTGGTTGTCATACCAGAACTCTGGCCAAAGGTTTAATCACAGCAAGCCAAGTAAAAATTCAGTCGAAGCTCATGTATTGAGCTTCGTCGAATAGTTCGATTTTAATAAAGTCCTTCGGGACTTTATTTTTTGCTCATAAAAATTAAGTTTGATATAATTTTGTTATGAATATGCCTAATTTATCAACCTCCGCTAACGCTTCGGCTGACTTGATGGAAAAAATTGTCTCCCTGGCAAAGCGTCGGGGTTTTGTGTTTCCTGGCTCTGAAATCTATGGTGGTCTTGCCAACTCTTGGGATTACGGACCTTTGGGAGTGGAGTTAAAAAATAACATCAAGAACTTGTGGTGGAAGCGATTTGTCCAACAGCGCGATGACATGGTTGGTGTTGATGCGGCCTTAGTTATGAACCCAAAAGTGTGGGCTGCTTCAGGTCACTTAGCAACTTTCACTGATCCGTTGGTTGAGTGTAAGAAATGTAACGAACGCATGCGCGCGGATAATTTGCCCGAAGATTTAAAATGTACTAAAGGTGGACAACATGAGTTCACAGAGGCGAAGCAATTTAATTTGATGTTGAAGACTTTTCTTGGTCCTGCAGAAGATGATGCGAACGTTGCTTACTTCCGTCCAGAAACTGCGCAAGCGATGTTTGTTCAGTTTAAGAATGTTTTAACTACAACAAGAAAGCAGTTGCCATTTGGAATCGCACAGGTTGGAAAATCTTTCCGCAACGAAATCACCCCAGGAAATTTTGTGTTTCGGACTCGCGAGTTTGAACAAATGGAAGTTGAGTATTTTATTCCTCAGCCAAAAAGCGATGAAGATTGGAATAAATATTTTGAAATGTGGCGCGTGGAAATGAACAAGTGGCTTAGCGATGATTTAAAGTTAAATATGGATAGCGTCCATGAAGCAGAAATTCCAGAAGCAGATCGCGCACATTATTCTAAGCGCACAATAGATTTCGAATTTGATTATCCTTTCGGTCGTAAAGAACTTTATGGATTAGCTTACCGTGGAGATTATGATTTAAAGAGCCATCAAGATGCGAGTGGTGAGAGTTTGGAATACACCGATCCTCATACTAACGAAAAATATTTACCGCATGTTATTGAACCAAGTTTGGGTGTGGACCGTAGCGTTTTGGCTGTGTTGTTGTCTCATTATCACGAAGACCCTGTCGAATCTAAAGATTCAACAGGGCAAGCGGCGACTCGAATATGGTTGTCGTTGCCAGCGAAGCTTGCGCCGTATAAGGCAGCGGTGTTTCCTTTGCTTAAGAATAAGCCAGAATTGGTTGCAAAAGCGAGAGAGATTTACGACGAACTTCGTAAGCATTTCAATGTTGCTTGGGATGATAGAGGAAATGTAGGAAAGCGTTACTACAGCCAAGATGAAATCGGAACACCCTATGGTATCACTGTCGACTTCGACACTTTAGAGGATAACACTGTAACTATCCGCCATCGCAATACAATGGAACAAGAGCGAATGAATGCAAGCGATCTTGTCGCTCGAATTAAAAGTAAATTAGAAGATTAAATGAAATACTACAAACGAGTTTTAAAAAATAAACTAACAATTATTGAAGTACCTTCCACCGACGCGGAAAGCGTGGTGGTAGATTTTTTTGTGAAGACCGGTTCTCGTAGTGAGACTGCAAAAGAAAATGGCATCTCTCATTTTTTAGAACACTTTTTGTTCAAGGGAACTAAAAAGTATCCAAGCGCCATGGCGATTACTGAACTTGTCGATGGCATCGGGGGTGAGATGAACGCTAATACAGGAAAAGAACATACTCAGTACTTCATTAAGGCGCATCACAGTCGTCTTGAAATGATTTTTGATATCCTCACCGACATGATTCAAAATCCACTATTGGATAAGCCAGAACTTGAACGAGAAAAAGGAGTCATCGTGGAAGAGATCAATATGTACAAAGATAGTCCTCGCGCCGTGGTGAGTAATTTACTTGAAGAAATCATGTGGCCGAAGCAAGCGCTGGGTCGTGATATTGCTGGCGCTCCAGAAACCGTGACTAAGTTTACACAGGCTATGTTCCGCAGTTATTTGGAAAGGCATTATCAAACTGGGAATATCATTTTAGGAATTTCTGGAAAATATGATCGTAAAAAATTAAACCAACTAATTAAAAAATATTGGGAGAAAATTCCTTCCAAAAAATTCCATACTTGGGATTATTCGAAGAATGGTCAGAACGCGCCGCGTGTCGCTGTGCAGTTTAAAGACACACAGCAAGCTCACTTTGATTTAGGCTTTAAGTCGTTTGGCTACGAAGATAAGCGGGGTAAAGTTGCGGCTGTGTTGAGTTCATTGTTAGGCGGCGGAATGAGTAGTCGATTATTCACTGAAATTCGCGAGAAGCGTGGATTAGCTTACTATGTGCGCGCTGGTCAAAGTGCCTATATTGATACAGGAGTGTTCGATATCTCTGCAGGTGTTCAAGTTGCAAAACTAGAAGAAGCTGTATCTGTAACGCTAGATGAGCTATCTAAAATCAAGTCGGGCGATTTTTCTGAAAAAGAATTATCTAAAGCGAAAGAGTTTATTAAAGGAAAAACCACAATTTATTTAGAAGATAATCAAGCAAGACTGGATTGGTTTTTGGAACAAACTGCATTTAAGAAAGAAGTGAAAACACCTGCACAAGTTTTCAAAGAAATTGATAGCGTAACAAAAGCAGACGTTGTGAAAGTGGCCAAAGATTTATTTGTTGCCAATAAATTAAGTTTTGCCGTCGTGGGTCCTTACAAAAAACCGATGGAGGCTAAAATTATAAAAATTGTCCAAGCGTGGGCGAAAAGGTAATATAATTTCCCCTCCCTCGTGAGGGAGGGGCAAGGGAGGTTTGTGAAATTTAACCCCCTCCCAACCTCCCCCTCACGAGGGGGAGGAGTAGAACACTATGCCGAAAACACAAGCACAACCAAAAATCGGATGTCACGTCTCAATCGCAGGCGGCTTATTTAACGCGCCTGCTCGCGCCGCGGAATTTGGTTGTGAGACTTTTCAGATATTTAGTCGAAGTCCGCAAGGAGGCGCTGCTCCTGCAATAACGAAAGAAGTAGAAGAGCAGTTTGCCAAAGCTATGACGGAATCGGGAATGTCTACATTTGTTATTCACGCACCATACATACTAAATTTTGGCTCAGCTAAAAAATCTACTTTCCATGGTTCGATTAATTTAGTTCGCACCGATTTAGAACGCGGGTCGCAGCTTGGTGCTAAGTATGTAATGTTTCATCCAGGAAGCTTTAAGGACCTTGGTGAAAAAGATGGAATGAAGCAAGCTCAGGCTGGATTGAAAAAAGTTTTGGAAGGGTATAAGGGTACAACTAAGTTGCTTATTGAAATTTCGGCGGGCGCGGGGAGTGTAATTGGTGACACGTTTGAGGAGCTGGCAGAGTTGATGAAGCCTATTAAAAATAGCAAATACTTTGGCGGTATCTGTTTCGATACTCAGCACGCGTTTGGTAGTGGTTACGATTTGCGAGACGAAGCCAGTGTCAAAAAAATGTTTAAGCATTTCGATAAAATCATTGGTTTAGAGTACTTTGCCATGAGTCATGTAAACGATTCTAAGGTAGAACTGGGGTCTCACAGGGATCGCCATGAGCACATTGGGGATGGCCATATTGGAAAAACCGGCTTTCAAGCGTTCCTCGCCGAGTTGGCCCGAAGAAAAATGGAAATTCCCTTGATTCTCGAAACTGAGCATGATAAAGTTGAAGCAGATATTAAATTACTAAAGGCTTTGCGTGCCAAAGCCAAGAAATAAAAGAAAGGTCACTATGGGATTAAGTGGTGAAATGGCTCCAGGTTTCGGGGCTGAGATGGCAAAAAGTTATCCAGAACTCAAGTTGATTGACATTAAAGAAATGTCTCAAATGAGTTATCATCGCAATAATTTTGAGGAATTAGGAAAGAATGTCGATCCCAATTTTGAAGCTCCGGAAAGCAAATAGGAAATAATATGGAAGAAAAATTAGAAAAAATCATACATTTGATTGAGCAATCGGCTCTCGACCGAACAATCAAAGATATTTTAATTCGCGATTTACAGTCAGAAGGTTTGACCGACTTTTTGCGTGAGCAGATTCGCGTTTACTGTTTGGAAGGCATCAAACAGTTAGATGCTCAAATGGTAGAAGCAAAAGCGACTTTGGAAAATAAACCCACAGATCAAAATCCGACCTAGTCGGATTTTTTCCTATTGAGTATAATTCAAGCATGGAATATAAACTCGATCAATCAACTAAAATCATTTTGCGTGTCGTCGTCATCTTACTGGCGGTGGGTTTTCTTTGGCTTATTCGAGATATCGTCATCGTCGTGTTACTGGCTTTAGTATTGGCTTCGGCGATGGAGCCGATGGTTGAATATTTTACAAAGTATAAAATTCCTCGGTTTGTGAGTGTTCTCGGAACTTATGTTTTAGTAATTGGAATGTTTGGGTTGGTTGTGGCTATGATGGCGCCACTGGTTATCGAGCAAGGAAAAGTGTTGGCAGAGAATCTACCAGCATTAGCTGTCGAGCTTCAGGCGCGGTATCCAAATTTAACTGTTTTATTTGGAGGTGCGAACTTGGCAGCTATAGTGGATGCGTTATTATCGAATAGCGGCTTCAGTGGTAATCTGTTCGATAGAACTTTAGGTTTGTTTAATGGAATCGTTGCACTTTTAACAGTTTTGGTTATATCGTTTTATTTGGTTGCGGCAGACAGGGGAATGAAAAGATTTATTGGTGATTTAGTTCCTGCTCAATACCAGGAAACATCAGTTCGTTTGATTGCAAAAATTCAACGTAAAATGGGTATGTGGGTTGTTGGACAGTTTATCATCAGTGTATTCATTTTTGTTCTCACATACATTGGTTTAACAATTTTAGGAGTTGAGTACGCGTTGGTGTTGGCATTGATTGCAGGCTTACTTGAAATTGTTCCGTACATTGGACCTGTTTTGGCCGCTGTGCCGGCAATATTCTTCGCACTTATTCAAAGCCCGCCTTTGGTTATCGGTGTAATTATTTTGTATATTCTTGTTCAGAAAATTGAAGGTTACGTGTTAGTTCCAAAAATTATGGAAAAAACGATTGGGACTTCGCCCTTAGTTGTTCTCCTTGCTTTGTTGATTGGATTTAAATTAGCAGGAATTTTTGGAGTTCTTTTAGCCGTCCCATTAGCTGGTGCAATTACTGTGATTATTCAAGAATTCTTCCAGAATAAACCTCAACCCAAAGCCCCGTAAATGGCTTGACATAGCCACAAATTTACATTAAATTAAGGTCATGAAAACTCAACGTCTTCAAAGTCATAACTATTCATGTGCAGGCAATCCGATGATTGCTATTTTTTCGTTGTTTGACCGAGACGGTATTTATATCCACGCAAAGTAAGTATAGATACAAGACTAAATACAATCTCGGTTAGATAACCGAGATTTTTTGTTATCTAAGATCAAAATTTAAAGGAGATAATATGACTAAAGAAAAATTCGTTAGGCCTGTTACTTACACAGGACTAAAAACAACATTGGGTCCAGTAGATCAGGAAAACGACATCCAATACTTATGGAAGTGGATTAATGATCCTGCAGTTGCTAAATTCACACTCCAATCTTGGCCAGTGCATTTATACGCCGAGAAAGAGTATGTAGAGAAAATTCATCAAAGAAGTTCTGATGTGATATTCGCGATCAGTACCTTGGAAGGTGAGTTTATCGGAATGATGGGTCTACATAATATAAGTTTGATTCATGGAACTGCAACCTCTGGTGCATTGATCGGTGAGTCAAAATTTCGTGGACAACATCTTGGACGGGACGCAAAGATGCTACTCTTGTATCACGCGTTCCAGATCTTGGGACTTCGAAAGGTATGTTCTGCGGTTAAGGGTTTTAACAAGCCGAGTCAAATTTACCTTGATGCCAATGGGTACAAGAAGGAGTGGGTTCGGGAAAAAATGTTTTACTTTGAAGGGGAGTATCATGATGAAATATTTTTTTCCATATCTCGTGAAGATTTTTTACCGAGATGGTCTGATTACACTGACAAATTAGCTAAGGTTAAGTCTAAATCAAAGAAAGGGAGAAAGTAACTCGCAAAGGCATGGATATTTCATGCCTTTTTTCATTGTTGAGAGAATGACTGAAAGCAGATATAATTAGGCAATGGAAACTAGAAAATATTACATCACGACCGCAATCGATTATATCAACGGTAAGCCTCATATTGGTCACTCATACGAGAAGGTGGCCGCAGATGTCTTAGCGCGATTTCATCGTGCGCAGGGAGCGGATACTCGCTTTTTAACAGGCACGGACGAACATGGTGCGAAGATTGAAAAGTTTGCCGAAGAAAAAGGGGTTGTTGTTGAAGAGTTTGCCACTGAAGCAGCTTCAGGTTTTAAATTGGCTTGGGATAATTTAAACGTTTCTTACGATCGTTTTATTCGCACCACCGATGAAGACCACATAAAAGTTGTCGAAGAAATTATTACCAAAATCAAAGACAACGGATTTTTATATGAAGCAGACTATGAAGGTTTGTATTGCGTTGGTCACGAAGCTTTCATTACCGAAAAAGATTTAGTCGATGGTTTATGTCCTGAGCACAAAAAAGCTCCAGAAACTATCAAAGAAACAAATTGGTTTTTCAAAGTTTCCAGTTTTACAGAAACTATCAAAGATAAGATAGAATCCGGAGAATTTAAAATATATCCAGAACATTCAAAAAAAGAAATCTTAGCAATGCTTGAGGATGGCTTTACCGATTTAGCCGCAACTCGTCCGAATGTGAAGTGGGGTATTCCTGTGCCTTGGGACAATGAACAAACAATTTATGTTTGGGTTGATGCTTTGATAAATTATGTGACCGGTGCTAAAGCAGAAGGGCAAGATTTTTGGCCAGCTGATGTTCATGTAATCGGCCCTGACATTGCGAAGTTTCACTGTATTATTTGGCCGGCATTATTGCTTGCCGCCGACTTACCTTTGCCGAAGAGTGTTGCCATTCATGGTTTCTTAACTTTGAATCACGAAAAAATTTCCAAGAGCACAGGCAATATTATTGACCCTAATGATTGGGTAGCAAAATTTGGCGCAGATGCTGTGAGATATTTCTTGCTTCGAGAAGTACCTTTTGATGCGCATGGCGATGTAAGCGAAGAAAAACTTCGCGCACGTTACGAGGGCGATTTAGCTAACGGGCTGGGTAACTTGGTTAGCAGGGTCACAACGCTTATCGAAAAGAATTTAGACGGCGTTGTCCCAGCGGCCGTGGAACCAACTGCTGTTGCTCTCAATGAACAAGATGTAAATAAGCTTATTGAAGAGTATAAATTCCATGAAGCGCTAGCAAAAATTTGGGAATGGGTTGCTGAAGGGAATAAGATTGTTGATGAAAATAAATTGTGGGAGTTACCAAAGACCGATATGGATAAGTTCACCAGCGTGAGTAAAGAAGTTTTGTTGATTTTAGAAATTACCGCGAAGAACTTACTGCCATTCATCCCAGAAACTGCACAGAAAATATTAGATATAGTAACAGCAGAAAAAATCACTAAAGCCGAACCCTTATTCCCGAGGATTGATTAATTATGCAAATTGAATACGAAGCCACTTTCATTAACATTGATAAGCAAATTATCCGTCAAAAGTTATCTGTGCTTGGCGCAGAATTAATTCGTCCTGAATTTTTACAAAGACGAGTCGTATTTAATTTACCAGAGGGGCATGGGATTCCAGGTGGATGGCTCAGGGTGAGAGATGAAGGTGGGAAGATAACTATGAGCCTAAAGGTTGTAGATGGAACCACTATTTATGATCAAAAGGAGGTTCTGTTAAATATAGACAATTTTGATAACGCAGTGATTTTTTTAGAATCTATTGGTAGTAAAAAGAAAGCTTTTCAAGAAAGTAGGAGAGAAATCTGGAAATTGGGGGATGTTGAGATTATGATAGATGAATGGCCTTTTTTGGAGCCGTATGTTGAAATCGAAGGTGTATCTGAGGACGCGGTTAAGTTGGTGTCTGAGCAGATGGGATTTGATTATTCAACGGCAGTATTCGATTCAGTAGACGGTCAATATAGTACTAAATATGGTATATCTAAGGAAATTATCAATCAGCATACTCCGGAGATTTTATTTGATATGGAAAATCCATTTTTAAATCGAAAAGATTCATGAAATTCATCGACACTCATACACATGTAAATATTCGCGCGTTTGAAGAGGACGCTGAAGAGGTTATTAAACGCGCTCATGATGCTGGGGTCGCGGTTGTTAATTTTGGAACTCAGATTGATACTAGTCGCCAAGCTGTTGAAATGCTCCAGAAATTTCCTGAGAATGTTTATGCTGTAGTTGGCCTTCATCCTTCACATACTTATTCGCACAATTTTGTTGATGAGGAAGAAGTAGTAACAAAAACTCGAGAAGAGCATTTTGACGCTTCTCTATATAAAGAGCTTGCGAGCGATTCCCGAGTAATCGGAATTGGCGAATGCGGGTTGGATTATTATCGATTGCCAAAAGAAGGAAATCACGAGCAAATTAAGGAGCTACAAAGAAAAGCGTTTGCCGAGCAAATTAAGTTAGCGTTGGAGTTAGACAAAGCTTTGTGCGTTCACTGTAGGCCAAGCGACGGCACCGAAGATGCTTACGAAGAAATGCTCGAAATTATTACTCGAGTGAAAAATGAAAATCCTTTGTTGCGGTTTGAAATTCATTGCTATACTGGAAGCGCTCACTTAGCTAAAAAATTTGCGGAGCTTGGTGGTTATATCGGTTTGAATGGAATTCTGACTTTCGATAAATCATCTCGAAGCAGGGAAGTAGTTGAAACGCTTTCGTTGGAAAATATCATTTTAGAAACCGATGCACCATATCTAACTCCGAAGTCACAACGAGGCAAACGCAACGAACCGAGTTTTTTACCAGAAGTAGCCGAAAAGATTGCTGAGTGGAAAAATGTTACTATAGAAGAAGTTGCAGAGCAAACTACGAAAAACGCTAAAGCATTATTTAAAATTTAGTATATGGAAAAGTATAACCCTACGAAAATTGAAAAGAAGTGGCCATCCTTCGCCAAGGCTACGGATAGCAAGCAAGATATTCTATATGCAGAAATATAACCCAAAGAAAATCGAAGAAAAATGGCAAAGTTATTGGCAAACCAATAATGTTTTTGAGGCGGGTGATTCTGGCGAAAAGAAATTCATCTTAGTAGAGTTCCCATTTCCTTCAGGTGATGGACTTCATATGGGTCACTTGCGTAGTTATACTGCCGCCGATTTAGTTTCGCGCTACTACAGAATGAAGGGTTTCAATGTGATGTATCCAATCGGTTGGGATGCTTTTGGATTGCCAGCGGAGAACTATGCTATTAAACATGGTAAGCAACCAGCCGAAACTACTGCTAAAAATATTGAAAACATTAGAAAGCAATTGCACCGACTTGGTTATTCTATTGATTGGTCTCGAGAGATTAATACAACCGATCCAAATTACTACAAATGGACTCAGTGGCTATTTCTTCAATTTTACAAAGCGGGTCTGGCATATGAATCAACCGGTTTGATTAATTGGTGTCCGAAAGATAAAACTGGACTTGCTAATGAAGAGGTAATTGGTGGTCACTGCGAACGCTGTGGAACTAAAGTTGAAAAAAAAGAACTTCGCCAGTGGTATTTAAAAATTACTGAATATGCAGAAAAATTACTCGCTGGATTAAATGATTTACCAGAATGGCCAGAGCGCGTGCGAACCGAACAGGCGAACTGGATTGGTAAAAAAGAAGGCGCGGAGATTGATTTTCAAGTCGTCCTGAGTCCGCCAAAGGCGGGCGAAGGATCTCCAGATTTTTCGACTACGCCTCAGAATGACATTTCTGTTAAAGTTTTCACAACCCGCCCCGACACTATTTTCGGTGCAACTTATTTAGTAGTCGCCCCAGAACATTCTTTGATAGAAACTTTAGCTGACAAAATTGAAAACATCGATGAAGTTCGGGCTTACGCTCAAACAGCAAAAGATAAAGAAGAATTAGAACGCATAGCCGAGGGAAAAGAAAAAACCGGTGTTGAACTGAAGGGAATCCGTGCCATTAATCCTGCAACTAAAGAAGATATTCCAGTCTGGGTAGCTGATTACGTTTTGGGTGGATACGGCACTGGTGCAATCATGGCAGTTCCTGCACACGATGAACGCGACAATGAATTTGCGAAGAAATTTGGTTTGGAAATAAGGCAGGTGGTTGCGCCGCGCGTGGTTGATCCTGTTAACCCACCTCGAGAAGATGCAAAGAACACAGATCGAAACATGCTTCACGCAATTGTTATGCATCCAACCGAAGATAAAATTCTTTCGTTAAAATGGAAGACTCATCCATGGCAGACCTTTATTACCGGTGGAATTGAAGATGGGGAAGACGTATTAGAAGCGGCGAAGCGTGAGGTCTTTGAAGAAACTGGATACAAAAATATGGAAGTTATAAAACTAATGCCGTATATTATGCGAGCCGAGTTTTATGCTGCTCATAAAGAGGTCAATCGCAAAGTAAATGCAAATGTGGTTATGCTTAAATTAACTGATCTGGCGCAAGAGGTCGTGTCTGCGGAAGAACAAGAGCAGTTTGAACCAGTTTGGATTGATTCGCAAGACATGAAAAATCTTTCTCCTGTTTCTGAGTTGGCTTATATCTTGGATTGGGTTGAAAATGGGGACAAGTCATACACTGGCGAAGGTGTGTTAATTAACTCTGGTGAATTCAGCGATCAGCTTACAATGGACTCGCTTCCGAAAATGGCTGAAAAATTTGGCAAACAGAAAACAACGTACAAACTTCGTGATTGGGTGTTCAGTCGGCAGCGTTACTGGGGCGAGCCGATTCCGCTTATTCACTGCGAAAAAGACGGTGTTGTTCCTGTGCCCGATGATCAATTACCAGTCGTTCTTCCTGAGGTAAAAAATTACGAACCAACTGGAACAGGTGAATCACCGTTAGCTGCAATAGATGAATGGGTGAATACAACTTGCCCAGAGTGTGGTGGTCCGGCTAAACGCGAAACTAACACCATGCCACAGTGGGCAGGTAGTTCGTGGTATTTCTTACGCTACACCGATCCAAATAACGAACAGCAATTTGCCTCATCAGAAAAGTTGAAGCAATGGCTTCCTGTAGATATTTATTTTGGAGGAATGGAGCACACCACTCTTCATTTACTTTACTCACGTTTTTGGAACATATTTTTACACGATCAAGGTTTGGTTCCCGTAAGCGAGCCATATACCAAGCGCGTACCGCACGGTATGATTTTAGCCGAAGACGGTTCTAAGATGAGTAAGAGCAAGGGTAATGTCATTAACCCTGACGACCTTGTAAAACAACATGGGGCCGACACAGTGCGCATGTATGAGATGTTCCTAGGCCCACACGAGGACAGTGTTTTGTGGAGTGAGAAGGGGATTATCGGCGTTGCGAGATTCTTAGAAAGAATTTGGAATTGGATAAACACAGCAGAATTTTCTGAGCATGACGAAGAAACAGTGTCGCGTGAGCTTCATAAAACTATTAAGAAAGTCACCGAAGACATAGAAGCGTATCGGTTTAATACGGTAGTATCTAATTTGATGTCGTTTCATAATGCGGTCAAGGATTCGCCAATCACCAAAGATTCTGCGAAAGCCTTTTTGCAATTACTTCATCCATTAGCTCCGCATATTGCATCCGAATTATATGAACAATTGGGTGGAGAAAATATCGACATACAACCTTGGCCAAAATATGATGAAAGCATGCTTGTATCTGATACAATAACCATAGCAGTACAGGTGAATGGCAAAGTTCGCGATGAACTTATTGTCTCTACCGATTCAACTCAAGAAGAAATTGAAACAAAAGCATTGGCCAGCGAGAAAGTCCAAGCTTTATTATCTGGACAATCTCCAAAGAGAATTATTTATGTTGAAAATCGATTGGTGAATATCGTAGTTTAAACTGTCATCCCGGACTTGATCCGGGATCTCTAGATGCTGAACCCCTCCGCTGCTAAAGCTATGGAGGACAGGCGAGTTCAGCATGATAAAGAAAAAATAAAAATAAATGTTATCCCATTTACACTTACCTCATTATTTTGCAACTAAGGTTCGCAAAGAGATCGAGCATCTTTACGCTTCAACAGCGATAGGTAATTTGGCTCAGGCCATGATTACTTTATTTGAACCGATTTTCTTGTATCAGGCGGTTGGTTTAAGTGTGACTGAAGTTTTGTTGTTTATGGCCGTTGTGTACGCATTTTATGTTGTACTAATTCCACTTGGCGGAAAGATTGCTAATAAATTTGGATACGCGCATTCAATTTTCTTTAGTATACCGTTTCAGATTTTGTTTTGGTTGTCGCTTGTCGGTGCTCAGTATAATGATATTTTCTTATACATTGCGCCAATTTTATTTGCGATTCAAAAAACTTTATTCTGGCCGGCTTGGCATGCAACACTCGCTCGGTACGCAGATGGTAAGCAGATGGCAAGAGAGTTTTCGTTCATGTATGCCATTATGAGTTTGATGCAAATTCTTGGTCCGATGATTGGTGGATTTTTAGCATTATTCTTTGGTTCAAGCTCAATCTTTATTATCGGTTCTTTAATTTATGGTTGCAGTGCGATTCCGTTACTTTGGACAGCGGAAGTCTTTACCCCTAAGGAGTATAAATTTAGGGAAACTTGGGAAATGTATAAAAAATACCCAGCTAGGTTTTTTGGATATTTGGGTTTTGGAGAAGAATTGCTCGTCTTAACGGTCTGGCCAATCTTTATTTTTTTCATAGTTCAGAATTACCAAGACTTAGGCAGTTTCGTAACACTAGCAACTTTAATTGGTACAGGTCTAGCTTTATTAGTTGGAATGTACACAGATAAACATAGTAAGAGGAGGGTGCTTAGATTGGGAAATATTCACTATTTAATTTCATGGCTAGTTCGTATACCAGTGGCGACTCTTTTCGGTGCATTTTTAGCAGATGGATTTTCTCGTACTGCAAAAGGAATGGTTTTTATTCCGATGGCTGCAATAACTTACGAACGTGCTGAAACAACAGAGATTATGCCTTACGTGATTGGCTTCGAGCAAGCGCTGTCGATGGGAAAATTTTTAGCAGCTGTCATCGGTGCGATAGTGTTTGCGCTGACCGGAAGTTTTATTGCTCTCTTTATACTCGCGGCTATATTCACATTACTTTACTTCTTAATATAAAAAGGCTTCCTAGGAAGCCTTTAAAGTTTTTGTTAATCGTCGTCATCTATTGTTGACGGAACAATTTCGCTTTTCAAAACTATCTGATGTTGCTTGCAGAAACCAGTTAAGATTGAAACTAACTCTTCATTACTTTCATTTTCGTCTAACCTTGATTCATAACCAAGTAGAACCAACTCGCCTTTCGCGGAGCTCGATGAATTTTGTAAAAGCTTGTGAGTTTTTCCATGCTTTATAAGATGACGGGTGAGTCTTTTGTGTAAACTTGGAAATGGTTTATCAAACTGGATTAAGAATGCCACCGTTGATGACATAAATCTTAGCACAGCAATTCTTGCCATATTTCCTCCTGTGGAATAGATACATATCGTAGCGTGCTAAAAGCGGTTTGTAAACCCATTCTTTTTTGTTAATATGAATAGGTATGAACTATCAATATTTAAATGAAGCAGATTCAGAAGTAGCTGGAATTATTGAGGCTGAACAGGTCAGGCAAAAAGAAGGTATCGAAATGATTCCTTCCGAAAACTATGTTTCTGGTGCAGTTTTAGAGGCGCTTGGTTCGGTAATGACCAATAAGTACTCTGAGGGGTATGTAGGTAAGCGTTATTATGGCGGACAGGAAAACACTGATGCAATAGAACAGTTAGCGATTGCCCGCGCTAAAAAGTTATTTAACGCTGAGCATGTAAATGTTCAGCCACTCAGTGGCGCGCCTGCGAACATCGCCGTTTATTTTGCTTTGCTTTCTCCAGGAGACACTGTGCTTGGCATGGATCTCTCACACGGTGGGCATTTAACTCACGGTCATCCGGTAACTCACATGGCCAAGTTATACAACTTTGTGCGTTATGGGATGAAGGATGTTGAGACAGGTGAAATTGACTACGATGAACTTCGAGAAACTGCTTTGCATGAAAAACCAAAAATTATTTTGGCTGGCTTCTCTGCGTATCCAAGAGAAATTGATTATGCAAAATTAAAATCGATTGCGGATGAAGTTGGGGCGATTACAATGATGGACGCCGCGCATATTGCAGGACTAATTGCTGGGAAGCAACTTCGTAATCCGTTCGATGATGGTTTTGATATCGTTACAACAACTACTCATAAAACTTTACGAGGACCGCGTGGAGGCATGATTATGTGTAAGGAAGAATTTACTTCTGTTATCGATAAATCGGTCTTTCCTGGTTTTCAAGGTGGTCCACATATGAATAACATTGCTGCGAAAGCTGTAGCGTTTGGTGAAGCTTTAAAACCGGAGTTCATTGAATATTCTTCTCAGGTTATTCGTAATGCTGCTAAACTCGCGGAAGAGTTAATGGCGCGCGGTGGAAAATTAATAACTGGCGGAACAAGTAATCACTTGATGTTAGTAGATGTAATGAGCTCTTGGAATGTTACCGGTAAGCAGGCTCAGGAGTTATTAGATACAGTTGGAATTACATTAAATATGAACATGATTGCAAACGATCCGCGTAGTCCGATGGATCCGAGTGGGATTCGTTTGGGAACGCCAGCGATTACAACACGCGGTGCAAAAGAAGATGACATGACAAAAATTGCCGATTGGTTGGTCCAAGTTTTGCAAAATCCAGACGACACCACTTTGCATGAAAAAATTAAATCGGAAGTGCGTGATTTTAGCACCCAATTTCCAGTACCGGGAATCTAGTGATGAAGATTTATTTCGCAGGCTCTATCACAGGTGGTCGAGCTGATCAAGGTTTGTATTTACAAATCATCGAAGTGCTTAATCACTATGGGGAAGTTCTTACCGAACATATAGGCGATAGTTTACTCGGGGATGGTGGGGAAGAATCCGATGTGTTCTCTATATTTAATAGAGATGTAGGTTGGTTAGAATCATCAGATATGGTTGTCGCAGAGGTAACTCAAGTTAGTATGGGGGTTGGATACGAACTCGGTATTGCAGAGAAACTAGGCAAGAAAGTGATTTGTTTATATAGACCACAAGAAAAACGGATTTCAGCAATGGTTTTGGGGAATAAAGCGTTTACAGTTTTGCCTTATGAGACAATACAAGATTTGCAAATAATTTTTGAAAAAGAACTTTCATAATGGGAATTATTCAACCAATCATATTAGGATTAGTACAAGGGCTCGGCGAATTTTTGCCGATTTCGTCTTCAGGGCATCTAATAGTGACTTCGTGGTTATTTCAGTGGCAAGATCAAGGTCTTGCGTTTGATGTGGCTCTTCATTGGGGGACTTTGGTGGCTGTAGTTATCTATTTCCGACATGAAATTTTAGCCTTAGCGAAAGGGTTTTTGGCTTCACTTATTCCATCTCGGCAAAATATTCGAGGTGATTTGAATCAGCGATTGGCATGGCTAATTGTTCTAGCTTCAATCCCTGCGGCAATTGCTGGCAAACTTTTTGAAGAACAAGTGGCGACAGTTTTGCGAAGCCCGGTTACTGTGATAATTACTTTGAGTGTGGGAGCGTTAATTATTTTCGCAGTCGATAGATGGGGAAGTAAGTTAAAACAACTTACAGAATTAACATGGAAGAATGCTTTGATGATTGGATTGGCTCAGGCGATTTCTATAATTCCTGGAGTATCTCGAAGTGGAGCAACGATAATGGCTGGATTAGGGCTGGGTTTAACACGTGAACAAGCGGCGCGGTTTAGCTTTTTACTTTCGGCTCCGATAATTTTGGGGGCAGGTCTGTTAGAACTTCCTGCAATCTTCGATGAACCGAATCTGAATTCTGTTCTTATAGGATTTTTCTCCGCAGCAATTTTTGGATTTATAGCCATTCACTTTTTGCTTAAGTATGTTGCAACTCGCTCGTTTGCAATCTTTGCGTGGTATCGATTAGGTTTGGCAACTTTGGTGTTAATAGTTTACTTATGGCGATAATGAATCCGAATCAAGCGACTTATCAGAACTGGCAAAGAAAATTAGAAACGAATAAATTGTTTCGATATTGGTGGCAATTTTGGAGTAACTACTCTTTTGTGTTTTATTTAATCGCTGGATTTATTTTACTTTTTGAAGATAATCTAGTGGCGATAATTATTTTGGGACTTACATCATTTGTTGTAGCGCGTATGATTATTACAGTTGCAATTAATTCCGTTTATAAAAAACAACGCCCGTATCAGAAATTTAATTTTAATGTGATTACTTCTCGATTTTTCTCAATGAGAGATGTGAACTTTAATTCATTTCCATCTAGACATAGCATTGCTTACGCTTCTGTTGCCGGCTCGATTTTAGTGTTCAATCCAATTGTTGGAATTGCCTTACTAATTGTAACAGTGGTAACTGGTGTGGCACGGGTGATTTTGAGTTATCACTGGCCTTCAGACATCCTGACAGGACTCACATTAGGCTCTATAACTGGCTATTTACTGACCATTTATGGTTTAAACGTGTTCTTTACCTAGACCATAGATTTTGATAGAATTAGTTGGTTATTGCATGCCGATGTGGCGGAACTGGCAGACGCGCACGACTCAAAATCGTGTACCTTCGGGTGTGTGGGTTCAACTCCCACCATCGGCACCATAGATTTGATAGCCTTGCTTCTTGCAAGGCTGACAAATCTATTGATGTGGTAAAGGAGTTGAAGCCGACTCGAGAACGTACCTGTGGTACGTTCGCAGAGCGGCCGGCTCTGAAGGAGAGCGAGCGGAAGCGGACATAGTCCGCCGTGAGCTCGGGTGAAGAGAACTCCCACCATCGGCACCACTTCTTCGCTTCCTCCTTCGCTTAAAGCTTCGGAGTACAAGAAAGCTTCGAAGTGCAGGCACCTTCGTATTTGCGAAGAAGTGTACTGCGAAGCCTTGGCGAAGCAGTACAAAACACAAGATCATGAACCAATTCAATATCAATCCGAATATTTCTGAACCGACTCCCGAGCAGTCTGATAACGACGCTGGGGTTATTTCATATCCGGAAGCAGAGATTATTTCACAACAAGAAGCAACCTCAGAACCACAAAGCACTACTCAGGAAATTTTTGTACCAACCGTAGATTTATCAGAAAAAGTTTCTTACGCTGATAGCAGTATTCAGGAAATTGAAGTTTCAAAAGTTGTACCAAACCCTTTTCAACCAAGAAAAGTATTTAATCAAGAAGCACTTCAGGAATTAGCTAGTTCGATAAAAGAACACGGAGTGATTCAACCTATTGTTGTAACTCAGGTAGCGGATGGTTATGAGTTGGTGGTTGGTGAGCGAAGATTTCGCGCATCACAATTAGCGGGACTTCTAAAAGTTCCTGCGATTGTTAAACAAACTCTGCACGACCAGACTAAACTGGAAGTTGCTTTAATTGAAAATATTCAACGCCAAGAATTAAACGCGATTGAAGAAGCTCAGGCGTTTCAACGTTTAATCGATAAATTCAATTTAACTCAAGAACAAGTTGCGCAAAAAGTTGGAAAGTCTCGTCCGAGTGTGGCAAACACTTTGCGCTTGTTAAACTTGCCAGCCGAAATTCAGCGAGCAATTATTGAAGGAAAAATTAGTGAAGGGCATGGTCGTGCCATTTTAAGTTTGCCGGATATTGAAAGACAGTTGTTAATGTACAAACAAGTTTTGGAACAAGGCCTAAATGTAAGACAAGTTGAAGCCAAGGTTCGAGAACTAGTTCAGCGTCGAAAAATGGATGCAGCAATGCCGGATCCAAAGCTCATTGCAATTGAAAGTGAACTGCGCGGAAAACTTGGTACTCAAGTGAAAATTCAAAGACAAGGCCGGGGTGGAAAGATTACCATTGAATTTTTCAGCGACGAGGATCTTAACGATATTTTGCATAGAATCGCCGAAGAGAAAAAGGACACAGACGACGGTTATCTCGTAGTATAATCAATTTAACAACCCGCCCAAAGGCGGGTTTAATAGTGCTATAATATTTATACTATCAATATGAGTATTCCCAAGTTAGCCTTTAAAAAATTGAACGAACAAGCCATATTACCCACAAGAGGTAGTGGTTTGGCTGCTGGCTTGGATTTGTATGCTTCAGAGGAGCAAACTATACCCGCCCGTGGCTTTGCCTCGGTGAGTACGGGAATTTCTACAGCAATCCCAGAAAATTATTACGGGCGAATTGCACCACGTTCAGGTCTGGCTGTGAAATTTGGAATTGATACATTAGCCGGTGTAATTGATGCGGATTATCGCGGGGAAATATTAATTCTTTTATCCAATCACACCGACAAAGACTTTTCTGTGAACAAAGGCGATAGGGTGGCACAACTTATAATTGAAGCAATTATTACTCCAGAGCCAGAATTCGTAGATGAACTAGAAGAAACTCATCGTGGTGATGGTGGTTTTGGGAGCACTGGAAAATAAAATGAGTATAAAAAAAGATTACACAATTTTTATTCGTAACTTCACTTTCGGTGTAGAAGATAGTTTGGTTTCGACTGTTGGGTTATTGGCAGGTATCGCTGTGGCTGGCCTAGATCAAAAAAGTATTATTATCACCGGGTTAGTTTTAATTTTTGTTGAAGCTTTTTCAATGGCTGTTGGAAGTTTGATTTCAGAACGCTCAGTTGAAACTTATGAGACAGGAGAAAATACTTCTTACTCAAAACCATTCAAAGGCGGAGTCATAATGTTACTGTCTTATATAGCAGCTGGGTTCATTCCGTTGTCACCATATTTCTATTCTACGAACACTAATGCGGTAATTGCTTCAGTAATTCTTACGTTGGTTGCATTGTTCTTGCTTGGCGCAGTTAGTGCAAAAATGTTCCGCAGTAAAGTTTGGCGAGATGGTCTATTCACTTTTTTAATGGGAGGTATAGCAATCTTGGTGGGAATTGTTGTGGGGCAAATAGCAGAAAGGTTTTAAATGAAAATAGTCACATTAGTTTTTGTTCATGATGACGAGAAAGTCTTACTTGGTTACAAGAAACGTGGTTTTGGAAGTGGGCGATGGAATGGCTTCGGTGGAAAAGTTGAAGAGGGTGAAACCTTAGAGCAAGCAGCAATGCGTGAGCTTCAAGAAGAAAGTGGATTAGTCGCAAAATCTTTAGAGTATAAAGGTGAGATTGAATTCACATTCGTGGACGATAATCATTTAATGTGTCACATTTTCACTACTAACGAAGTTGATGGTGAGCCAGTGGAATCGGAAGAAATGAAACCTCAATGGTTTGCCCATCATGAAATTCCTTATGCAGAGATGTGGTCTGATGATGCTGTTTGGCTGCCACATGTGTTAGAAGGCAAAAAATTTAAAGCATACTTTGCTTTTGATACCGAAGTGGGTAATACTTTCACATCCCATAAAATTGAGTTTATAGAATAGTAAATGAGTATTACTTTTAATGAAAATAACAAAGTACGGACATTCTTGTGTGTTAGTCGAAGAGCATGGATTGGCTTTAATGTTTGATCCTGGTGCGTTTTCGGAGTTACCAGAACAACTGCCTCATGTAGACATTGTTGCGATTACACATAAACACTTCGACCATTTAAATGTAGAAAATTTAAGTTTACTAGCTCATAATAGCCCTGGAGTAAAGATTGTATGCAATTCCGAAGTTGCTGCAGAAATTTCTAATCTAAATTTTAAAATTGAGATTGTCGAACAAGGCCAAAGTTTTGAATTAGATAATTTATTAGTAGAAGCGTTTGGTAAAGATCACGCTGTGATTCATTCAAGTATTCCAACTATTTCAAACACGGGCTATTTAGTAAATCAAAAGTTGTGGTATCCAGGGGATAGTCTCACAGTTTTACCAAAACCAGCCGAAATTTTACTTTTGCCGATTGTAGCGCCTTGGTCTAAAATAAGTGAAACGATGGATTTTGTTGCAGCCAGTAGTGCAAAAGTAGTAATTCCGGTTCATGACGGATTTTTGAAATTTGGCGGACCATTTTATAGTATGATTAAACAGTGGTGTACTGATCGTGACATAAAATTTTACGAAGAAATTAACTATCAATCGTATGAAAATTAGTTCTATAATTATTCCTTTAATCGTAGCTTTTACTGCTTACATAGGAGTCGGTTATACCAAAGTTGGTTTAAAGACTTGGTATAGTGGTTTACACAAGCCAAGCTGGACTCCAAGTGGAAAATTAATTAAAGAAATTTGGATATTTTTGTATATTTTAGTGACTGTGGCAGTTATGTTGTTTTGGATTGTTACAATTCCTGGAGTTTGGCACTATATATTAGCTGTTGTGCTTTTGCTAAACGCTTATTTAAATGCAAACTGGAACAAAGTATTTTTTGTTGAACATAATTTTAGCAAAGCGTATAAGCGCATGATTTATCTAAATATTACTACTGTGATTGCGATAATCATTATCTGGCCAATTTATTTATTACCAGCATTATTATTAATCCCATATGTAATTTGGGTAGGAATCGCAACTAAACTAACGAAAGAAATATGGAAATTAAATCGAAGTTAACTATATTATCGGCAGTTGTATTTTTGTTTTCACCTCTGATCGTTTTTGCTCATCAACCATTTTTAGAAACAGAGTCTAGTTTTAGCTCTGTCGCTGATGGGATATTTTTGGGATCAACTCAGATCTCTGACCCTACATCTTCTTCACAAGCAGTGTATGGCCAATTATCAACCGTGGGCGAATTAGATTCCTATGTATTCGTACCTGAGCAGGATGCGACTATTCCATTAGAGATTCTCGTCCCTGTTTCTCCGAGAAATAGTCAATTTAAGCCAGATATTTATTTAATTGCTCGGAATATTTCTGATGAAAATTCAGTAGACATGGAGATTTTACCCATAGCTATTCCTGAAGGTTATGGTGGTATTAAGTTATCCAACAATCACGAAAATGGATTTTGGTATGAACCATTTAGTTTTGAAAGATATTGGGTTGGTGATAAAAAAGAAATAACTGTTGAAGCTAAACAAAATTACTTTATAATTGTTTATGAACCTAACTCGCAGATAGGGGATTATGTTATTGGTGTTGGTACAGTAGAAGATTTTTCAAATACAAGCGTTACTGGATTGCTCGGTGATGTGGGTAAAATTAAATTAGGAATATTTGATGGCCAAAAAATTCCTTGGCTAGACATTATTGGGTTATTTTTGTTCATGGCAGGTTTTGTGGTTGGGCTTGGTGCTGTAACAGTAATAGATGTTCATGGCTTTTTAGGACGCCATTCATCTTATTGGACTGAGAGTACTATCCGCGCGCATAAAGTAACAAAGCCATTGATCTGGTTAGGATTATTGTTATTATTGATTGGCGCTGCCATAACTTACCGCGAAAGTTGGCTGAATGGCGTGGCTTTCTACCAAGCTATTTTATTGCTATTATTAATAGCGAATGGGTTGTTTCTTACTTTTTATATTAGTCCAAAACTATTGGCGCAAGAACGGGAAGGACGTATTTCAGAACCTCTTTCTGTTGGAATGCGAAACAAGATAGCCCTAAGTTTTGGAATTTCATTCTTTGGCTGGTGGGGAGCACTGTTCCTGCTAGCTTGGTATCTGGTGCAAAATTATTTGACTTAATGACAACGAAAAAAATCGTTGTAATCGGAGCAGGTTTTGGAGGGCTGTCAGCAGCGGCATTGTTGGCGAAAGACGGACATCAGGTTACAGTACTGGAAAAACATAATATGGTTGGTGGACGTGCTCGGGTTTGGCAAGAGCGCGGCTTTAGTTTTGATATGGGTCCGTCTTGGTACATGATGCCTGAAATCTACGAGCGCTATTTTTCATTGTTTGGCAAAAAACCGAGTGACTATTATTCTTTGAAAAGACTTAGTCCTTCTTATCGCGCTTACTTTGGAGAAAGTGATAAAGTAGACATGCCGTCGGATGTTGAAGAGACGTATAAACTCTTTGAATCAATTGAAACTGGAGCAGGAGAAAAGCTCCGCGAATATTTAGCCCAGGCAGAATATCAGTATGAAGTTTCGATGAAGGAGTTTATTTATAAAGACTTCAATTCGATTTTTGATTTCTTTACAAAGCGAATGATAACCGAAGGCCGTAAGCTTCACGTCTTCGAAAAATTATCTTCATTCACGAAACGATATTTTAAAAACGAACGTCTTAGAAAATTACTTGAGTACAGTATGGTCTTTTTAGGCGGCGCACCGGACAATACACCTGCTTTGTACTCGGTGATTAACCACGCTGATTTAAATCTAGGTGTTTGGTATCCACAGGGTGGGTTTGGTGCGGTGGCAAGCGCGTTTCAAAAACTTGCCGAAGAGCAAGGTGTTAAGTTTGAATTTGAACAAACTGTAACCGGCTTTGAATATGAAAAAAACCAAATCCGAAAAGTGAAAACTTCTAGCGGGGACTTCGAAGCCGATCTTGTTGTTGCTAACGCTGACTATCATTTTGTAGACCAAACTTTATTAGAAAAACAATATCGCGACTACTCTCCACGTTGGTGGAATAAACGAGTTGTTGCCCCGTCAGCTTTCATTGTGTATGTTGGCGTAAATAAGAAATTGTCTGGTTTGTTGCATCATACTTTATTTTTAGACAAAGATTGGACTGAACATTTCAATACCATATTTAATAAACCTGCTTGGCCAGACCAACCTTCCTTTTATCTTTGCACACCATCTCAAACAGATGATTCTGTAGCACCTGAGGGAAGTGAAAATTTGTTTTTCTTAGCACCAATCGCATCTGGTTTGGATGATACTCCTGAAGTACACGAGCGATTAAAAAATAATCTCTACGACCGTTTGGAGAAAATCACAGGACAGAAGTTTAAGGAAAACATTGTAGTGGAGAGAGTTTTCAGTCTTAAAGATTTTTCTGGTGATTATAATGCTTTTCGTGGTACAGGCTTGGGCTTGGCTCATACGTTATGGCAAACAGCTTATTTTCGACCACGTATGAGAAGTAAAAAGCTTAGTAATCTGTATTATGTTGGTCATCATACTCAGCCTGGCGTGGGTGTACCGATGGTTGTAATCTCAGGGCAGATTGTTTCTGAGAAAATTGGGAAGGAGCAAAATGGATAAGTTATCTTACAAAATATTCAAAAACGGTAGCGTGACTTTTTTCACCGCTAGTTTATTTTTCCCGAAAAAAATTCAGGAAGACGTGTTTGATTTATACGCTTTCGTGAGAGTGTTCGATGATTTTATTGATTCGGTTCCTCAGCAGACTGCGGAATACTATAATTTGAAGTCTGAATACTACAAAGCTGTTAAAGGTGGGGTAGTCGATAATTCCATTGTGATGCGATTTGTAGAATTACAAAACCAACGCCAGTTCGAACAACCTTGGATTGATGCGTTTTTCAAGTCGATGGAGCAGGATATTACTAAACATGATTATAATGAACTCTCGGAAACTTTGGATTACATCTACGGGTCAGCTGAAGTAATTGGACTGATGATGGCGAAGATAATGAAGCTCGCGCCCGAGTCATACCCATATGCCAAAGCTTTAGGGAAAGCTTTTCAGTATATGAACATGATTCGTGATATCAACGAAGATCAAAAATTTGCCCGAACTTATTTACCAGCCAATCACTATAAGCAGTTTGGTTTGCAAAATTTAACTTTTGAAGAAGTAAATGCAAAGTCAGAACAATTTCAGAAATTTATTCAGAGTGAGATCGAACGATACTGGGTGTGGCGTAAAGAAGCTGAGCAAGGATTTAAGTTCATTCCAAAGCGGTTGCGAATTCCTGTTGAAGCGGCGGCGTTGATGTTCGACACAACTATCCGAAAGATTTCTGATAATCCAATGTTGGTATTCAATTCCAAAGTGAAGCCAACAAAACCTGAAGTCGTAGTAAGTCTAGTGAAAAGTATATTTTAATTTATGAAAAATTTTTATAGTAATCGAATACATTTAGAAAAAGAAATCAAAAGCATGGTTAGTAAAGCCAAGACTTTTTCCAAGTCATCGCATATTTGGAGTAAAGATGCACTTGAGCGTTTGGAAGAGTTTGCTTTGGCGGGAAAGTTGATTCGCGGATTGTTGGTTGTGTTTGCAGCGGAACCAAAAACTAAAAACCAGTTAGCTGATGCTGTGAAAATGGGTGCTATGCTCGAGATCATGCACACAGGAATATTAGTTCATGATGATATTATGGATCGCGATCAAAAGCGACGCGGTATTCCAACAGTCCATGCTCAATATCAAAAATTACTAGACTCACGTGATAGAAATGAAAGCTTGCATTACGGTGAAAGCATGGCTAGTTGTGTGGCAATTGTTGCTTATTTTTTAGCGATCAATCAATTTGCAGAATTGAAAAATTCAAAAGTCACTCCGAAACTAATTAATTTATTCAGTTCAGAAATGACTGTACTTGGTTTAGCGCAGATGGACGACGTGAACAGTTCGACTAATAAAGGCTATATCAATAAAGAAGCAATTTTGCGTATTTATGAGCAAAAGACTGGCCGTTACACATTTGCATTACCACTGTTGGCTGGATTGATTTTGCAGAACAAGCTAGATAACAAAACAGAAAAACTTGTTTACCAGCTAGCTAAAAGTCTAGGAGTAATTTTTCAACTCAAGGATGACTGTTTGGGTGTGTTTGGAAATTCTACAAAAACAGGAAAATCAGTCGGTGGTGATATTCGCGAGAAAAAACAAACTTGGCTTTACTTTGAGTTGCTTAAAAAATGCTCGGCCGCTGACACTGCCTTATTAAAAAAGTTATATAATGGACAAGCTATTATTTCAGACGAGCAGCAAGTAAAGATTATGGACCTTCTACATAAATACAAAATTGAAGAACTGGCTAATAAAGAAATAGCTAAGCATCAAAAAATTGTTATCAAAGATATTGATAAACTCCCATTTTCAAAATTATCAAAACAAGGACTAATTGATTTAACTGTATACCTTGTTTCAAGGGAAAAATAATGAACAAATTAAAAACCCTAATTAAAATTTCCAGACCAAGATTTTGGCTGTACGCGGGTGGGACGTTTTGGGTTGGAGCGATTGCTGGTGCGAGCGAACTTAGCCAATTAGCATCGCCTCTGGTTTTGTTGTTGCTAATTTATTTCATGATTCCTGCAAATATTTTTATTTATGGAATCAATGATATGTTCGACGGCGACACCGACGAGTTCAATTCTAAAAAAGACGATAAAGAACATCGCTTGCAAAACACAGAACGTTCCTGGCTGCAAAGCTTAGTTTATGGCTCTTTAGTACTAGGAATTGTATTGGCAATTTTAACTCCGAATATAAAAGCGACAATTCTATTTCTAATTTTTTTATTTTTAGCATGGGCATACAGTTCATTACCATTCCGTTTTAAGGCCAAGCCCTTTATCGACGCAATTTCAAATGTTCATTATGCAGTAATTGGATTTGTGGCCTATGCTCTGCTTAGCGGTGAATTTCCACCGCTTTGGGCAATCATCGCAGCATGGAGCTGGACAGCTTCGATGCATATCTTTTCCGCCGTTCCTGATATTGCTAGTGATAAGCAAGCAAATCTCACAACCACGGCAGTGCTACTTAAGGAAAAATGGTCGTTAGTTCTATGTACTGTGCTTTGGGTTATCACTGCAATTTTATTCACACAGAACTTTCCAGGCACAATTCTAACTTACCTCGCATATGTTTACCCACTTTCAAGCCTACTATTATTAATAAAACCTTCCGTAATCCATCGCGTGTATTGGTGGTTCCCATACATTAATGGAATAATCGGCTTGTTACTATTTTGGTATATATTTTTATCTAAGTTTAATTTTCAAGATTTAATTCAATAAATCTGTTAATTGCGTTATAATTGAGCAAACAGGTATTGATTGTGCTCTAAATGAAACAAAACTGGTATCAAAAAACAATTGATGAAGTACTAGAAGCTCATGGTACAACTATAAACGGCCTCTCAGAACAAGAGGCTTCTTTACGTTTGAAGCGGGACGGAGTTAATGCTTTACCTGAAGCGAAGCAACCTTCGCTTGTTCAAGTTTTTATTTCACAATTTAAAAGTCCTCTAGTTTACATTTTGTTGATCGTCAGCGTAATTGTCTTGCTGTTGGGAGATATTGCAGACAGTATTGTGATTTCAATTGTACTCTTGTTTAATGCTGTAATCGGAACAGTTCAAGAAGGTCGCGCCAATAATACTTTGGCAGCTTTAAAGAATTTCATTCAGACTCAAGCTTTGGTTGTCCGTGATGGTAAAGAAACAGTGATTTCTGATAAAGAGTTAGTCGTCGGTGATATCGTTGTTCTACATGAAGGTGGTCGGATACCGGCTGATGGTAGATTAATCGAAGTAGTAGGTGCGACTGTAGATGAAGCTTCATTAACTGGTGAATCAAACGCGGTTGCAAAAACGATTGATCCAATCACTGAACAAAAAGGTTTATCTACATTGAATCCGGCAGATCAGTTGAACATGGTTTTTAAAGGAACAAGTATCGTTTCTGGTAATGCAAATTTTGTTGTGACTGCTACAGGTGTGAATACTCAAATTGGCCAGCTCTCTGTTAAGGTGATGGGTCTGGATACAGAAATCCCTTTGCAGAAAAATGTTCGTTATCTATCTCGCATAATAGTTATCGCTGTAACGATTTTCTGCGTAGGATTTGTTGGTTTGGGTTTATGGCTTGGGCTTGAGTTATTGGTAATGGTAAAAACTTCTGTTGCTTTAGCAGTATCATTGATTCCTTCAGGTCTGCCAATCATCATGACTTTAATTTTGGCGAATGGTGTTTGGCGAATGAGTCAACGTAAAGCTTTGGTGAAAAAACTTGCAGCTGTGGAAGCATTGGGTCATGCGAATGTAATCGCTGTCGATAAAACGGGAACTATTACCCGCAATCAATTAGTTGTGAAAAAGGTTTTTGTAGCGGGTAAAACTTTTGAAATTAGTGGTCGTGGTTATGAGCCAAAGGGAGAGGCGAGTTATCATGGAAAAGTAGTGGCGCCAGATCACACAGCCGAATTATTACTTGCAGCAAAATTTGCTGCGTTCGCTTCTGCAGAACTAATTTTTGACCCTAAAACCAAAGCTTGGATTGTTCAAGGCGATCCAACTGAAGCTGCGATGCTAGTACTAGCCGAAAAATTAGGATTTGGAAAGAAGGCCATATTGGTAAACCACCGATTGATCCAAGAAATTCCATTTGATTATCGTACAAAATATCGTGCGGTTGTATTTGAAGAAAATGGCAAACATACTCTGGCCGTGATTGGTGCGCCAGAAGCAGTGGCTAGTTTGGCCGGCCGTGATCATAATGAATTTGAGCACGCGATGACAGAAATGGCGGGTGAGGGCTTGCGTATCATCGCGTTTGGATTTGCTACTGTTGAGGGTGCAGTTGATCCTGAAAAAATTCCAAAGCTTCACTTCGGTGGTTTGTATGGCATGCAAGATACTTTGCATCGAGAAGTCCCTGGTGCTGTTGCTGATGTGAAATCTGCAGGGATGAAAGTTGTTATGATAACAGGAGACTGGCCTGAAACAGCCAAGGCAATCGCCAGGCAAGCGGGGATTTTTGAGGAAGGCGATCAAGTTTTGACGGGCGCAGACATGGAGAAACTTTCTAAAAATGAGTTATTAGGTGTTCTTCCGACAACTTCGGTATTTGCTCGCATTACACCAGACAATAAGCTTCGCATCGTTCAGGGGTATCAAGAGTTAGGAAAAGTTACTGCAATGACCGGGGATGGAGTTAATGATGTTCCTTCATTAGTGGCTGCTGATTTAGGAATAGCGATGGGTAAAACCGGTACAGAAGTAACCAAAGAATCCGCAGATATTATTTTACTCGATGATAACTTTTCTACTATTGCTGCCGCAGTTGAAGAGGGGAGAAACATTTATAAAACTATTAAACGCGCTATTCTATATTTGACCTCTACCAGTTTCGGTGAATTGTTTACAATTGTCGGTGCATTGTTGTTGGCATGGCCGCTTCCAGTTACAGCCGTGCAAATCCTTTGGTTGAACTTAGTTACTGATGGATTCTTAACAATCGCTTTTGCCGCGGAACCGAAAGAGGGAAATTTACTCCGAGAGCCTTACCGAAAACCGGCCAAGTACATGATCGATAGATTCATGGTGCTAAGAATGATTCCACTAGCGTTAATCATGGCAATCGGAACTCTGTGGTTGTTTGATTTTTATCGCGATGGCGATATTGCTAAAGCACAAACCATTTCTCTTACAGTTTTAGCAATTTACCAGTGGTATAATGCTTTTAATTGTCGAAGCGAAACTCGTTCTGCGTTCAGTCAGGCATTCACAAATAAATGGCTATGGGCAGCAATTGCTGCAGTTGCATTATTGCAATGGGCGGCTGTACACTGGGGACCGATGCAGAAAATTTTAGGAACTGTAGATTTAACTCTTAATGAATGGTTAATCACACTTGCGGCCGCATCTTCAATCTTAATCTGGGAAGAGCTTGTTAAGGTGCTCCGTCGTCTGGTATTGTATTGGCAGAGAGATTAACTGAAAGGATTTTATGATTACAAAAAATCTTCACAAACTTACCCTTGATAACACCGATTTTCGTCGAGTCTTAATTACTAATTCTCATTCACAACTTGTGTTGATGTGTATCAACCCAGGCGAAGAGATCGGCGAAGAAGAACATGACTTAGACCAAATTTTATATTTTGTAGCCGGTTCAGGTAAAGCTGTATTTGAAGGACGCGAAGAAGAGTTTGCTGCCGGGGATGTAGCAAATGTTCCTGCTACCACTAAGCATAACTTTATTAATACAGGGGATTCACCTCTAAAGCTATTTACGATTTACAGTCCACCTGAACACGAGAACGCAACTGTTCATAAAACCAAAGCCGAAGCTGATGAAGCTGAACACCACTAAATTACAAACCCCGCCTTATGGCGGGGTTTTAGTATGACTCGGCGGGTCCTGTCGCCGCCTACCTCCAACCGTCCTCCTCCGTGCGGGCGGTCGGAGGGCCTCCAGGCGGCACCACCCGCCAGTGAAAATGGAATGGGAAGAATGGAATGCATTTTTCTTCTTCCCTATATTTTAAGAAAGGCTGAGGTGGTTTGTAAGTGGAACCCATTCGCCCAGCTCCGCTGCAAGCGGAGCGTAGCGATTGGGTGGATACGGCAAATCACCCCAGCCTTTCTTAAGTAGCGAATCAGAGCAGGAATGTATCTCTCATTCCACCCCATTTTTAAGCGGCACAAGTGATATCTTAAAGGAGAGGCTCTGGGCCCAGCTCAAGTAATTTTCTAAAGAAAATTACTTGAAGCGTAGCCCTGCGGCTCGACGAAAGATATCACTTGTGCCGCTCATAAACAAAATACCCCCGCGTAAGCGGGGGTATTTCTTATGCAGCGATTTTGGCTTTAGTAGCTTTCTTGGTTTTTGCTTTAATGCAGCTGGTACAAGCTTTCACTCGATTTCCATCTTCATTGCGTGTCCATTGGAGATTGGATTTCAATCGGACAATAGATGCTCTCATTGAGTGAGAACGCTTGATAGTTTTAGAGTAAGTTTTGCCGCAAGTGGTACACATTCTTGGCATAGTAATCCTTTGTTAATTCGGCGATGTGCCGATTTGGTTATAAAAATGATACTTGCTAAGTATACTGGAATATAAAAGAATTGGCAAGTGTAGGGTGTTTGGGCACCAGACTCACTAATGAGTAATCCTTAAAAATGATCAACTTTCTTAGCATATTTGATTATGCTAAAATTAAGAAATGGATATATATAGTATTTTAATTTTCCTCCCAATTTTATTATTCTCAGTTATAGTACATGAAATTTGCCATGCATTAGTTGCAGAAAAATTAGGGGACAGTACAGCCCGTGATGCAGGTCGCATTACACTTAATCCAATTCCTCACATTGATCCGATCGGCTCGATTCTTTTACCAGGATTACTGCTCTTTTTAGGCAGTCCGTTTCTGTTTGGATATGCAAATCCTGTGCCAGTGCAATTTGAGAATTTACGACCCCGTAAACTAGGAATGGTCCTTGTTTCGATCTCTGGTTCCGCATCCAATTTTATTTTAGCGATTATTTTCGCCTTACCATTAACATTTGGTTTGATCGATGGATTTATGGCTGAGATTTGGAAAATTGCCGTGGTTCTTAATCTAGTACTTGGTGTATTTAATCTATTACCTATCCCACCGTTAGACGGAAGTAAGATTTTAGCAACTCTACTTCCGGATAAGTATATGTATAAATTTTTGGAACTAGAGCGATTTGGTTTTATTCTTGTTATGATCTTTGTTCTTTCAGGCCTATTCACACCTATCTATAGTTTAGTTACAGGCATCTTCTTTCGAATATTTAATATTTAAAACTCCTTGATTTAGAATTATTCCATTGAATAATAAGTGTTGACTAAACCTGAACAATCTTCTATAATATTCTCATAATTCATTAGAAGCCCCAACTTAAGGAATTACTGACACATTGTCGCGTTAAGCGGGAAGTTATCTGATAAGGCTTCGTCAGAGTACCGCGTGCGTGAGCCAAAGAGACTGACTCTTAGGTCAGTTTTTGTTTTAGCTACATTATGTGAACCCTTTATGCAGTCCAAAGCAAGTTTGGACTTACATAAAGCTTTGGGCGAATTCTTTGTCGAAATACTTACGTTATTTCTCACCGTACCTTTAGTACGGCTCGAAATAGCCGCGTATTTCTTCGCGAATTCACCTCAATCACATAAGTAGCTTAGTAAAAAATTAATAGGGACGTGTCATCCCACGAAAGGTCAAAGAAGTGCCTACTATTAACCAGTTGGTTCGCAAGCCAAGAAAACTTGCCCAAACCAAGAGTAAGTCTCCGGCCCTACAACGCCGTCAGAACTTAATCAAGAACAAGACATTGTTCATCAAGACAGGTAGCCCGTTCATGCGAGGGGTTTGTCTAAAAGTTTATACAACTACTCCAAAGAAGCCGAACTCGGCTTTGCGTAAAGTAGCCAAGATTAAATTAACTAACGGCATGGAAGTACTCGCGTACATTCCTGGTGTTGGTCACAATTTACAGGAACACAGTGTGGTAATGATCCGCGGTGGTCGTGTAAAAGATTTACCTGGTGTGCGCTACCACATTGTTCGTGGTAAATTGGACACCCTAGGCGTTGACGGTCGAAAACGCTCTCGTTCAAAGTATGGAACTAAGCGTCCATCAGCCGCCGCTTAGAAAAAAGTATACCCGGCCGAAGAGCCGGGGTCTAGATCCCGGATAGCTTCGCTTCCGGGAATTCTGAAAGGAAAAACTAAGATGCCACGAAGAGCAAGAAGTTTTGAAAAGCACGTACCTGAACCAGATCCAAAGTTCAGCAGTGTTAAGTATGCAAAATTCATCAACTATTTGATGGAACGCGGTAAGAAGACAACTTCACAGAAAATTTTCTACACTGCGCTAGATATCGTTGAAGAAAAGATGTCTAAAAATTCTGCACCAGCTAGCAAAGAACAAGATGGTTCTGTTGCTGAAGTTGCAGATGCAAAAATTACCGACCCTCGCCAGATTTTTGATATCGCATTGAAAAATGTATCTCCAATTATGGAAATTAAAGGTCGTCGCATTGGTGGTTCAAACTACCAAGTTCCTATGGAAGTGCAAGAGCCACGTCGCACAGCATTAGGTATGAAATGGATGATTGCTGCAGCGCGTTCACGCAAAGGCGCTCCTATGGCGCAAAAGCTTGCGCAAGAAATCATGGATGCGTTCAACAAGCAGGGAACTGCTGTGAAGAAGCGCGATGATACTCACCGTATGGCTGAAGCAAACAAAGCATTTGCTCACTTCGCCCGTTTCGGAAATAAGAGAAAATAAAAAAGAGACCAGCTAAAAGCTAATCTCTGTTTGCGGTTCATTACTGAACGCAATAACAGCATGAGATATGATCGATTCGATTTCGATCTCCTCGCCATCTACCAAATGAAAATGCATTTTCATTTGTCTACGCATGTTCTCAGGTTTGGTATCAATCCTGGGTTCGACACTTTCTTCGAATGATTCCCATTCCTCAGAGCCCATTTGTCGAATTTTGCCTTTAACCAGTACCATCTCCACCTCCTTAATTCAATTATATTTAAAAATTAGTATTTATTCAAATTAACATGCCCAGAGAATATCCAATAGAAGCGACCCGTAATATCGGGATTATCGCTCACATCGACGCCGGCAAAACTACAACTACCGAAGGTATTTTGTACAACACCGGTATGATCCACAAGATCGGTGCAGTTCACGAAGGTGAAACCGTTACCGATTGGATGGAACAAGAACGCGAACGTGGTATCACTATCACTTCCGCGGCTGTTACTTGTTACTGGAAACCTCAATACATCAAGATTGAAGGTGACAAGGAATATAAAATCAACATTATCGACACTCCAGGTCACGTAGACTTCACAGTAGAAGTAGAGCGCTCTTTGCGCGTACTCGACGGTGCGATTACCGTATTTGACGGTAAAATGGGTGTTGAACCTCAATCCGAAACTGTCTGGCGCCAAGCCGACAAGTATGGCGTACCACGCATGTGCTTCATCAATAAGATTAACCAAACTGGCGGCGACTTCTACAAGTCTTTGGATTCAATTCATAACCGCTTAACCAAGAACGCTTTTCCAGTTCAACTGCCGATTGGTTTCGAAAAAGACATTGTTGGTGTTGTCGACTTAGTAACTATGAAGTCTTACACTTATAAGGATTTCACAGACAAAGAATTTACAATCGGTGAAGTTCCAGCTGATATGAAAGAAAAGGCCGAGAAATACCGCCATGAACTAATCGAAAAAATTGTAGAGTTTGACGATGAGTTAATGGAGAAATACTTAGAAGGTAAAGAACTTTCCGAAGAGGAAATTTTACAAGCCATTCGTAAAGCTACTCGATCCGGCGACTTCTATCCTGTATTCGGTGGTGATGGTCGCGGAATTATCGTACGCACATTGCTCGATGCTGTTACAAACTTCTTACCATCTCCTTTGGACAAGGGTCCTGTTAAAGGCCACAATCCAAAAACTGGTGAAGAGCTACTTCGCAATCCAAGTGATGATGAACCATTTACAGCGCTTGCTTTCAAAATCGCAACCGATCCTTTCGTAGGACGCCTTGCTTTCTTCCGTGTTTACTCTGGAACTTTGACCGCTGGTTCTTACGTACTTAACGGTCGTACTGGTAACCGTGAACGTGTTGGTCGTATTGTGCGTATGCGCGCCGATCAACGTGACGAAGTAAAAGAGGTTTTCGCCGGAGACATTTGTGCGTTGGTTGGTCCAAAGGACACAATCACAGCCGACACTCTTTGTGCCGAGAACTCTCCAATCGAATTAGAAAAGATTAAATTCGCTGATCCAGTTATTTCGATGGCGATTGAACCGAAGACTAAAGCGGACCAAGAAAAAATGGGTATCGCGATGCAAAAGCTTGCGGAAGAAGATCCAACTTTCAAAGTTTCTTCCAACGATGAAACTCAGCAAACTATTATTGCTGGTATGGGCGAGCTTCACTTGGAAATTCTTGTCGATCGTATGAAGCGAGAATTCAAAGTTGAAGCGAACGTTGGTAAGCCAGAAGTTGCTTACAAAGAATCTTTCAAGAAAACTGCAACAGCAGAAGTAAAGTATATTCGTCAGTCTGGTGGACGCGGTCAATATGGTCACGTTTACTTGCGTGTTGAACCTCTTGAACAAGGTAAGGGTTATGAATTCGTTGATGAGATTGTGGGTGGTGTAATTCCAAAAGAATACATCAAGCCAATTGATAAAGGTATTCAAGAATCTGCTGCTAACGGTGTGATCGCTGGTTACCCATTAGTAGACTTCCGAGCTGCTGTTTATGATGGTAGCTATCACGAAGTTGACTCTTCGGAAATGGCTTTCAAAATTGCTGCATCCAAGTGTTTACAAGAAGCCGTCAAGAAAGGTGATCCTGTACTACTTGAACCGGTGATGAAAGTTGTAGTAACTACCCCAGAAGCGAACATGGGAGACGTTATCGGTGACTTGAACTCTAAGCGCGCGAAAGTACAAGATATGGAAGATATCACTGGTCGCAAAGTTGTGACTGCCTTTGTACCGCTAGCCGAAATGTTTGGTTACGCGACACAACTTCGCTCTATGACCCAAGGTCAAGCATCTTCTATTATGGAATTCGATCACTACGAAGAAGTTCCAAAAAATGTTGCTGCTAATATTATTGAATCTCGCGCGGGCATGAATGTTCGTAAGGGGCAATAATATCTGTTTATAAAAACCGCCCTTCGGGGCGGTTTTTTTTGTGGATAAGTCATTTCTTCGTTCAGTCTCATTTACTTATACTTAAGGTGAGTTAAAATAATTCATGAAAAATATGTCAAAGTTCCTAAAAAAATGGAATTCCAAGCACAGAATCAATTTATTACTTGCTCTATTCGTGATAACTGCCGCCGCAGGTTTAGTCTACGTTCGCTATTACAGTTCTTATGCACCGCAACCATTAAGCTCAAGTGCCAATGAAGAACCATCACCGCATTGGGCTCATGGCCAGGTTGCACTTTTAGATAGCGCTTCCAGAGGTTGGGACATACATTTTACTAGAGCAATAGCTAATTGGGAAAGTAACGGAGCTTTAAATTTTAGTATTGTGCCAGGGGATGAGTCTGAAGAGTGTTTTATATATGTTGGATACATGAATTTTTGTACAATTAATGATCCCGATTATGGTGTGTTAGCCTTAGGGACTTACGGCCATATCCCTGATTCTGGGCACATCACTGATGCACTTTTCATCTTTAATGATGGTGCGCTCTTTGATAAAACATCAGTTTTCGGTAATGTCTTTTGGAGAAATAAGCTACTTTGTCAATATATGGGATGGTCTTCAGGTTTGGATTATAGGTATAAGGATGGCACTGACAGCTGTATGAAATATATGACATGGCAAAGTGATCAAACCCAAATCAAGCGTCAGCAGGACCCTGATGTTACAGATTTAACAAATATGATGGCGAAATATATAGATCATACGGATGGTATAATTCCACCTCCCAAAATTACAAAACCAGAAAACGGACAAGTTTTTAACCTGACAAGTAATTTCGGCGAGTTAGTGGAAATAAGAGAAAACGGTCTATTGGAAATATATCGATTAGATAGAAAAGACGGTTCAGAACAGATTACTTTTATACAGAAAAAATCTAAATAACTCTGTGCTTGTAAACTTGGACCTAAATAAAAAACCGCTCGAAAGGGCGGTTTTATGTTATACTTATCTTAATTGAGCAATATTTATGAAACAAAAACGACAAAATAAATCACCCTTTATCCTGGCTGGTGTGGCAGTGTTGGTATTAGTATCAACCATGATTTTGGCTGAGAATGGCACTTTGCGAGGATTATTGAGTTCAGCTTCGCAAAAAGGTGGTGATGAGGAAGTGGTGACGGCCATCTTCCCAGCTAGTGTTGCTGGTGGTCAGAAGGCTTCTGCTTTTAGAGACCTGAGTGCTTTGAGAGCCGTTCAAGTACCAGCTCTTGATATTGAGAAGGGTGAAGATGATTGGGAATTAATTAGCAGTATAAGCGATAATTTTGCGCAAAGAATAGTATTCGTTGATCAAAATAGAGGTTACTTATTGACTGAGAAAAATATTTACCGGACTCTTGATGGAGGACGTACATGGATTGTTTCTTGGACAGCTACCAATAATCCACCCGAATTCTTTTCAGGATTATACCTCGGTCCTGGAAATCACTTAATGGTTTCTGGTTATAGCAATGCTTCTGATGCCTCACAGGGATTCATTTATAGCTCTTATGATGGTGGTATAATCTGGAACCCTAAGTCAATATTGTCTAATGAAGATTGGCTAATGGATGTGGTAGGGAATGGTAGTAATGTAATCAGCCCAGCTATGAGTGTGGTGGATGGAGTCCCTTCGGTATTTTATGGTCGTGGTTCGAGCGAGTTGCGTCGAGTTGAACCTCACCCTAACCAAGATGGTTGGTTTGGTCATCAATCCAGTTTTATTGGTACAACTGCACATTTAGCAGGGATAAATTTTTGTACTAGCAATAATAACGGTTTTGGTTGGTCGTGTCGTGAATCAATTGACCCAATATTTGATGGATCGGTTCAGTTTTTGGACAACAATACAGGCTTCGTAGCTGGAGGAATGATCTTTCCAGAATCACAGGGCTGGATATATAAAACTACAGATGGTGGAGCAACCTGGGGACAGAGATTAGCTGAACCCAAATGGCCAATTAGACATGTCTTGCCCGTGGATAATGGTTTGATTTACGCATCTGGTGGTAACGCTGTATTTATTGGTGAACAGGGTGGCGGTATTATAGTTTCTGAAAATGGTGGCGCGACATGGCGAGAGTCATTCGAATTTGGTGGAGAATTTCGAGCTTGTGCAGTAGTACCTTTGACCAAATTCATCCGATGCGTGGGAACTGAGATGATTGATGGAAGCTTTACCGTTAGGGTGTTTGAGCTCAAAATGTAATAAATAATAAGACCATCTTCTAAAAGGTGGTTTTTTTGTGCTAAGATGCGATTATGAATCTCAAAGACTTAATCAATTTAGCAGGCCAGCAGGGGAAAGTGGTGATTGTTAATGGTGAAGGGGAAGTGAAAGGTGTTTTTCTTGGTGAGGCAGAGTATCGAAAAATGAGTGGTTCCGAAAAACCACAGGTCGAAGAAGTTGATAGAGAAAAAATCAATCGCGAAATTCTTGAAGCTCAACTCCGTGAGAATATGGATTTGGGAGAGAGTAATTTAGAGACAATCGGTGGGCCAATTAAAATGCCTGAGCCAATCGGCCAGATTCTTCAAGATAGAGCGCGGAATTTATTTGTGTCTCATCCCGCAGCATCTCGCATTGAAGAAATTGATTACGATCCGCGCGAAGAAGTGATGGATCCAAATTATGGTCGTTTGGGAGCGCCGCGCGTCTCAATGGACGACGAAGAAATCAAACCAAACTTTGATGATATTTAAATCTATGCACAAAGACATTCAAAAATATAACAACGCGCTCAAAGGCGAAGACAAAGCTATTAGTAAAAAGTTAGCCGAAGAAATCGATAAGTCTCTCAAAAAAGCAGAAAGCAAACTTTGGCACGGCGGCCCAGTTTGGTTTATCGAAGGAAATCCAGTCGCTGGATATTCCAAAAGAAAAGTTGGGGTAACATTATTATTCTGGAGTGGGCAATCTTTTAAAGCCAAAGGTCTAGAAAAAGAAGGAAGCTTTAAAGCTGCTCAAAAAAATTACACTTCAGCAGATGAAATCAAATTAAAGGATTTAAGACTTTGGTTGAAAGAATCAAAGACAGTCCAATGGGATTATAAAAACATTGTCAAACGCAAAGGTAAGTTAATTCGACTTAAGGTTTAATGTAAAAAGAAAAAGCAGTCTGTTAAACAGACTGCTTCACCTCCATGTCATCAACATGCCAAATTCCAAAGATGGAATTTTTTATTGCTGTGCCCTTAGTATCAGAGACCAGAACCCAACCTGTCAAACCAATGGAATATTGGTACGGTGATTGTTTGGTTCTATTTTCTCTCAGGAATCTCATGCGAAAGAATTCAAAAGTTTCTGGCGAAGAGTGGTATGAATAAAGATCAGACACCTTCTCTTCGTTTAAATATTGAATCCAATGCACCTTCAAGGTTCGGTATGGCATATATAATACCCCCTATGTGTATGATGCCTACATTGTGGCACGTTTCCGGCTGGTTGGCAACTTGACGCGATACGTAAAAAGACTTAGAATACTTATTGATTGGCGCGCTTTGCGGCCGCCAATTTTATAATCGTATGTACCTCGTCGCTCGTTTGATCTCAGTCTGAAGTAAATTCAGACTTTCAATCAAACTCGCCCTCCGGGTTTGCCCAATTTCTTTGTCAAAAGTTTCCGCTAGTCGCTCACCGTACTATTAGTACGGCTCGCAACTTGCTCAACTTTTTCCTGCTTGCGATACTCGGGCTTGGCCCGAGTAAGCTCGTATCGAACTTGGCCAAACGACTTCGGCACATAACGGTAAATAATAATTAACCGCTATAAATTCACCTCTTTTTGTTTCTGGATTCCTACGTGAAAAAAAGAGAAACCCTCTCTTTTTCCTCGCATCGATAGGGGAAGGAGCGAGGGTATCTCGGGACAAGAATTGAAAACTTTTTATAGCTCGAAAGGCATCAAATGGCAGAACAATTTGATCGCTCAAAGCCCCATTTGAATGTGGGAACCATCGGCCACGTTGACCATGGTAAGACAACTTTGACCGCTGCTATCACTACTGTGCTTGCGAAGTCTGGTAAGGCAAAAGCTAAGGCTTACGACCAAATCGACAACGCGCCAGAAGAAAAAGCTCGTGGTATTACTATTAATACCTCACACAGCGAATACGAATCCGACAAGCGTCACTACGCTCACGTTGACTGTCCAGGTCACGCCGACTACATCAAAAACATGATTACCGGTGCTGCTCAAATGGATGGTGCGATTCTTGTAGTATCAGCTGCAGACGGTCCTATGCCTCAGACTCGCGAACACATCTTGCTCGCTCGTCAGGTAGGTGTACCTTCTATCGTTGTTTACATGAACAAGGTAGACCAAGTTTCCGATCCAGAACTTTTGGATCTTGTGGAAGAAGAAATTCGTGATCTTCTAAGCAAGTACGAATTCCCAGGAGCTGAAACTCCTATCATCCGTGGTTCTGCGTTGAAAGCTCTCGAAGGAGATGCTGCAAACGAAGAAACTATCCTTAAGCTTGTAGAAGCATTGGATACTTTCATCCCTGAACCAACCCGCGAAACCGATAAGCCTTTCTTAATGCCTATCGAAGATATCTTCACAATTGAAGGTCGCGGTACTGTAGTTACAGGTCGTATCGAACGTGGTGTTATCAATATCAACGAAGAAGTTGAAATTGTTGGTATCAAACCTACTTCAAAGACCGTTGTAACTGGTGTTGAAATGTTCAACAAGCAGCTCGACAAGGGTATGGCTGGTGACAACGCTGGTCTATTGCTCCGTGGTGTTAAGAAAGAAGAAGTTGAGCGCGGCCAAGTTTTGGCTAAGCCTGGTTCTATCACTCCTCACACTGAGTTCTCTGCTGAAGTTTACATCTTGACCAAAGAAGAAGGTGGACGTCACACTCCATTCTTCAAGGGTTACAAGCCACAGTTCTACGTTCGTACAACCGACGTGACTGGTGAAGTAATCTTGCCAGAAGGCCAAGAAATGGTTATGCCTGGTGACACCGTTACCATCGACGTAAAGTTGATCACTCCGATCGCTTTGGAAGAAAAAGGTAAGTTCGCTATCCGTGAAGGTGGCCGAACTGTAGGTGCAGGTGTTGTTGTTAAAATCAACAAATAACTATGTCATCCTGAGGCGAAGCCGAAGGATCTTAAAAACTCCCCCAGAAATTGGGGAGTTTTTTGTTGGGATAATAAAAAAGAGCCGGGGAGCGGCTCTTCTAATTAGTTATCGTTGAGGAAATCCTGAAATTTACCAAGAATGGATCTTTTGTCCGAATCCTGAAGCGACCATCTTTGATTTCTGCTTCACGTTATTCGGTATCAACCCATTGAAAACTTCGCGAAGTTGATCGGGGAATCGGGTGTGTTTGAAATCAGTGGAATGATCGGGCTTATCTTCAAGCTTGCTAATCACTTCGCAAAACTCCAGATGAGGCCTTGACTCGTGAACAGGTACGAATGGCCGATGCTTCCTGATAATCAGTAAGTTATAAAATCGGTCATATCTACGCTTTTCGTTATCCATAATCTCTCCGATAATTTCTTCGGCCCAATTTATGGTAATGCAATTGTTGCGCGGCACAGCTTGTGTAAAGACACATCTTGAATTCATAATAGTGTAGACGATTACAAACTCTTGGCTGCTCATGCCTCCAAATACGATACTTTTCAACATATATCCTCCATAGATACTGAAATTTACTTTACACATTATACTATTTATAGCACTTTTTGTCAAACCTATACAAAAACAACGATTTTCTTTAAAAAACATTTGACATTAGTTGAAATATCAGATAAAATTGGTCTTAGTTTGCTAGCTAAGTAGCTAAGCAATTTTAATTGCTGTTTAACGCATAAATAAGCGAGAAACAAGCATATTGTCAATTCATTTTATGGAAAAAGGCGAACACAAGCCGAAAATTCGCATCAAGATCCGCGCGTACGATCACAAGTTAATTGATCAAAGCGCAAAGCAGATCGTTGAAACAGCTAAGCGCACTGGGGCAACCATTTCGGGACCAGTTCCTTTGCCGACCGCGAAGCGCAAATACACTGTATTGCGTTCAACTTTCGTGCACAAAGATAGCCGTGAACAGTTCGAAATGCGCACACACAAGCGTATGATCGATATCACAGAAGCTACGCCTAAAACCATCGATTCTCTCACCAACTTAAGCCTTCCAGCTGGGGTTGATGTAGAAATTAAAATGAGTTAAATACTAGAGTGAGTTGGTTCTGAACCGCAAAAGCCCAAAAAGCTTGGCGATTCAGATAACTATTCGCCAAATATAAGCAAAGCATGGCCTCCGGCCTTATGACTTGTTTTTATGTGGTGAGTAGCCACATTTTTTTATTTTCATGTCATTCTGAGCGAAGCGAAGAATCTCATTCGAGATCCTTCGGCCTTTGGCCTCAGGATGACAAAACAATTATTTATGAAAGTGATGTCCCTATTTCTTTAGCGAGTGAGTATCTGGCTTTGCCAGTACGAACGCGGAGCAGGGCGGCTTGCCGCATTTGCGACCAAGATATGGACCAATCAAAACTGTATGAAATTTATTGTAGGTAAGAAATTAAATATGACTCAGTACTTTGCCGAAAACGGCGAAGTAATCCCAGTTACTGTTGTGAAAGCTCCAGAAATTGTGGTAACTCAAGTCAAAACTGGCGAAACTAAAGATGGCTACAATGCCGTTCAGGTTGGTGTCAGTCCTCAAGTGGCAGGAAGTCGTCATTCAAACAAGGCGAAGACTGGTCACTCAAAAGATCTTGGAACTTTCGGTAAATTTGTAGAATTCCGCCTAGAAAATTCTAGCGAATTCCAAATTGGCCAAAAGATTGATGTTTCTACTTTCGAAGTTGGAGAAATTATTAACGTAACCGGTACTATGAAGGGCCGAGGATTCACTGGTGTTATGAAGCGTCATAACTTTGCTGGATTCCCTGGAAGTCATGGTCACGATAAGCCTCGCAGTGTTGGTTCTATCGGTTCTCGTTATCCACAACACGTTAACAAAGGCCGCCGCATGGCTGGTCACATGGGCAATTCCCAAGTTACTGTTAAGAACTTACAGATTGTAGACGTAGACGCAGATAAAGGTTTAATTCTTGTTAAGGGCGCTGTACCAGGACACCCAAATGGAATGGTAAAAATATCTACAACCGGAGTTACTAAACCGTTATTCCAAGAAGTTGTAGAAACTAAGAAGAAAAAGTAAACGACACGAAGTGTCGTCCTGAGTCCCGAAGGGACGAAGGATCTCTCAAAGAGATTCTTCGGCTGTCGCCTCAGAATGACATAATAATTTTATTTACAGATGAAAATTCAAGTTTACAATCAGAACGCGGAAAGCACTGGCGAGATCGAAATTAGCGATCAAATCTTTGCTGTTAAGCCATCTTTGCACTTGCTAGCCGAAGCGGTTCGTGCTCAAGCAAACAACGCTCGTAAAGGTTTGGCTCACACTAAGACCCGCGGCGATGTATCTGGTGGTGGTAAGAAGCCTTGGCGCCAAAAAGGTACTGGACGAGCTCGTGCTGGTTCTACTCGTAGCCCATTGTGGCGACATGGTGGAGTCACTTTCGGACCTCGCTCAGACCGCAACTGGTCGCTCAAGATTAACAAGAAAGCTAAGACTAAAGCTTTGTTTATGTCCCTTTCGGATAAAGCAAAAGATGGTCGCTTGATTGTTGTCGAAGGTGTGAATTTAGAAACACCGAAGACCAAAGAATTTATTAAGTTCATGCAAGCGTTTCAATCTAAGATGGATATTTTGGGCAAAAGGCAAATGCTTGTTCTTCCAAAGAAAGATGATTCTTTAGTCCGAGCTTCCCGTAATTTACAAGCTGTTACTACAACTCTAGCCACAAGTCTAAATGTTACCGATATTCTCAAAGCTGATAGTATGTTTATTCTAAAAGATAGCCTACCAGTAATCGAAAAAACTTATCTTAAAGCGACTGCGGAGCAGTCGTCCCAGAAGCCACAAGCGACGAAGTCGCGCGGGCTATCAGGGAACTCTGAACAGAAAGAAACTCCTAAGAAAGCAGTTGCTGATAAGAAATTGACTGCGTAAGTAGTCGTCCCTGGGCTCAGCTCGCGAAGCGAGATGAGAACCGGGGATCCACTAGAGCAACATATTAATTAATAGATTCCCGGTTACCTCGTTCGATTCTCGAACTCGGTCCCAGGAATGACAACCCTTAACTAACCCACATGGCATTATTTTCTAAAAAAGAAAATACAGAAGACGAAATCAAGGTAGAAACTACTACTGCGTCTGATGAACCGAAAAAAGAAGCTGAAGCTCCTGCGATGTTAGACGTGCCTCATAGTGGTCTTGGTAACAAAGGTTTAATAGTTCCAAGAATTTCTGAAAAAGCTGGTTTCGTAGATCGTTTCAATCAATACATTTTCACTGTTTATGGTAAGTTGAACAAAATCGAAGTTCGTCGCGCGGTTGAAAAAATGTATGGTGTAAAAGTTGCCAACGTTAACATGATTCAAGTCCAAGGCAAGAGCCGTACATTCGGTCGTAAAGTTGGACAACGCAGCGGTTTCAAGAAAGCTATGATTACCTTAACCAAAGACAGTAAGAAGATTAATATAGTAGAACCTACCTAAATTAGTAAGTAGATTGTAGTAAGTAGAATATAGAACATTCCTGTATCCTGCTCACTACAATCTACCCACTACTAACTAACAATATGGCAGTAAAAGTATACAAACCAACTACACCGGGACGTCGCAAGCAAAGTGTGACCGATTATTCCGTTTTAAAAAAGACTGAGAAAACTCCGAAGTCTTTGATAATGAGCAAAGCGAAGAACGCCGGTCGTAATAACTCTGGTAAGATTACTGTTCGACACCGTGGTGGTGGTGCTAACAAGAAAGTTCGTATTGTTGATTTCAACCGTGCCGACCGAAAGAACATTCCTGGTACAGTGAAAACAGTTGAATACGATCCAACTCGCACCGCATTTATTTCTCTTATTACTTACAACGATGGAGTTAAGCGTTTCATCTTAACACCTGCTGGCTTAAAAGTTGGCGATAAAGTAGTGTATAGTGAAACAGCCGAAATCCATCCTGGTAACAGAATGTCACTTGCAAGCATTCCAGTTGGAAGCTTCATCCATGATGTGGAATTAATTCCTGGTCATGGTGGTAAGTTAGCTCGCAGTGCAGGTGCTAGTGTGTTGTTGCAAAACTTAGAAGGTGGTTATGCATTCCTTAAACTTCCTTCTGGTGAAATCCGTAAAGTTCGCGAAACTGCTTGCGCTACAATCGGCTCGATGTCTAACTCAGACTGGATGAACGTACGAATCGGAACAGCTGGTCGTAAGCGCCACATGGGATGGAGACCAAGCGTTCGAGGTAAAGTTATGAACCCAGTAGATCACCCTCATGGTGGTGGTGAAGGTAGTAACTCAATCGGTTTGAAATATCCTAAGACTCCTTGGGGTAAGCATGCGCTCGGTGTGAAAACCCGCGATAAGAAGAAACCGTCTGGTAAGTTTATTGTTAAGCGTCGCGTGAAGAAGCGTTAATTATACAATTCTCTCTGTCATTCTGAGCGGAGCGAAGAATCTCAATTATAGATCCTTCACTGCGTTCAGGATGACAGGATAGAAAATTTATCTATATATATGTCTAGAAGTTTAAAAAAAGGTCCATACATCGATCCTCGTGTACTCAAGAAAGTGCTTGCCGGCAAACCTGGCGATCGCATCAAGACTTGGTCACGAGCTTGTGCCATTGCCCCAGAAATGGTTGGTTTTACTTTCCTCGTACACAATGGCAAACAGCACACCGAAGTTTTCGTTACAGAAAACATGGTGGGACATAAGTTGGGCGAATTCGCTCCGACTCGTAAGTTCATCGGTCACGGTGGTAAACTTGCGAAGGAACAAAAGGCAGGAAAATAATAATGTAATGTTATGCTGAGTGCTGTGAAGTGTCTTTTCTAGAAAGATCCTTCGCTGTGCTCAGGATAACGATGAAATCATATGGCAGAAAAAGTCGCACAACCGAATAACAAGCCTCAAGTGAGAGCTCATGCACGCAATCTCCGCATCTCTCCTCGCAAGATTCGCCTAGTTACAAACTTGGTGAAGAACATGCGCGTTGCAGACGCTTTGGTTCAACTCCAGTTCACCAATAAAAAGGCTGCTGGAATGGTATCCAAATTATTGCGTTCGGCTGTAGCAAATGCTGAGAATAATTTTTCATTAAAAGGTGAGCAATTATTTATCAAGAGTATTACAACTGACATGGGTCCTGTACTTCAGCGTATGTTCCCAAGAGCCCGTGGTAGCGCATTCGTTATCCGACGCAAAATGGCACATGTGAACGTAGTGCTTGAAGAGCGCGATGCAAAACCGAAAAGTTCTGCTAAGCTTCCAAAGGCTAAGAAGAAAGCTGAACCAATCCAGACTCAAGAAGGTCAACTTGGTAAAGCTGAAGCTGAATCTGTTTCTAAACTTAAGCCTGAACCTAAAGTGAAAGAAGTTCACCGCGAAAACGAAGCGACTGATTCTAAAGTAAAAACTTCTCCAGAAAACTTACAAAAGTAATTTAATCGGCACTTTGTGCCGTCCCTGCGAAAGCAGGGATCTCCACTAACTGTCATTCTGAGTCCCCGCCTGCGCGGGGATAAACTCCGAGAAGAATCTCAAGTAAAGATCCTTCACTGCGTTCAGGATGACAGAATTCACCTCTCAAATTATGGGACATAAGATTAATCCAACTTCATTTCGTTTAAAGATTACCGATACTTGGAAGTCCAAGTGGTTTTCAAAGGGCAACTATGTTGCTCAATTGCACGAAGACATCAAGATTCGTGAATACCTTGAAAAGCACTTGCGTAAAGCGGGACTTTCTCGTATCGACATCGAACGCCTCAACGACGGTACAATTACTATCGTAGTTCACACCACCAAACCAGGTTTAATTATCGGTAAAGGTGGCGCAGGTATCGAAGAGTTAAAGAAGCGAGTGAAGCAACAACTAAAGATTAAGAGCGAACTCAAGGTTAATATCGAAGAGATTAAAGATCGCGATATCAACTTACATGCGCAAGTTATTGCAAACGGAATCGCTGAGCAAATCGAACGTCGTGTTGCTTTCCGTAGACTCATGAAGCAAGCGTTAGAACAAGTTATGCAAGCAGGCGCGAAGGGTGTAAAGGTTGCAATCGGTGGTCGTCTGAACGGAGCAGAAATTGCTCGTACCGAACATTTGTCAGCCGGTAAGATTCCTCTTCATACTTTACGCGCTGATATCGACTTTGCTCGTTCTACTGCTCACACAACTTACGGAACAATCGGAATCAAAGTGTGGATCTATCGTGGCGACGTATTCGAGAATAAGACCAAGTAAGTTTAATCATCTATCAATCCGCTGTCATTCTGAGCACAGCCAAGAAAAAATTCTTGCTTGCGCTCAGGATGACAGACTAATAAACATATGTTAATTCCAAAGAAAGTCAAACACCGCAAACATCATCGCGGTCATAACAAAGGTAAGGCTACTTCTGGTAACAGCATTGCGTTCGGCAACTTCGCTCTAAAAGCGATGGAAGGCCGTTTCGTTACTGCTCGCCAAATTGAAGCAGCTCGTCGTGCCATGACCCGCAGTGTACAGCGTGGTGGTAAGATCTGGATTCGGATTTTCCCTGATAAGCCAATTACTGATCATGGTAATGAATCTGTGATGGGTAGTGGTAAAGGTGCAGTTTCTCACTTCGTAGCTGTTGTAAAAAAGGGTCGTATTCTATTCGAAATGGATGGAGTTACTGAACCTGCAGCGCGTGAAGCGATGAGACTCGCTGCCCACAAACTTCCAGTAAAGACTAAATTCTTAATCAAACAATAGCTCTAAACTTTCTCGCTTGTTTAATAACACTAATATGAAGTATTCAGACCTATCTAAAAAACCTATTGAAGATCTTCACAAAGAACTAGTTTCTTTGCAGGAGAAGCGTGAGAACCTCAGAATGAAAGTAAAGCTGGGGCAGGTTAAGAACACCAATCAACTTTCAATTGTTCGTAAGGATATCGCTCGAATTCTAACTTTCTTAAGAGCAAATTAATCGACACTTAAGTGTCGTCCTGAGCGAGGCCGAAGGCCGAGTCGAAGGATCCCTTGTTAAGAGATTCTTCTACTCGTTCTGCGGTGTACGTGTCAGAACGACAAGACATTTATATGACAACAGCTACTAAACAACAACTTACAGGAACAGTCATCTCTAACAAAATGGATAAAACCGTTGTTGTTAAAGTTGATTTAGTTAAGCGTCATCCAAAATACCACAAGAGCTACACTAAGTCTTACCGCTACAAAGCACACGACGAAGAAAACACTTGTGAGATTGGTGATAAAGTTATTATCGAATCAAGTCGTCCGATTAGCAAAGACAAGAGATTCGTTGTACTTAAGAAGGTATAATTAATAATTGACCTCTGTCATTCTGAGCGGAGCGAAGAATCTCAACCATAGATCCTTCACTGCGTTCAGGATGACAACTAATCAAAATTTATGTTACAGATTCGTTCCTACATTAAAATCGCAGATAACACTGGCGCCAAGGTCGTCAACTTGTTTAGCGTGAACGGAAAAAATAAACGCCGTTATGCTCGAGTTGGAGATATTGTTGCTGGGTCTGTTCGCCAAGCTGCACCAAACAGTTCAGTAAAAAAAGGTGATAAGATTTACGCGGTAATTGTTCGAACGAAAAAAGAAATTCGTCGTAAAGATGGTTCTTACATCCGTTTCGATGAAAATGCTGGTGTATTAGTTGATAAAGAAAAAGGTGAACCAAAAGGTACTCGTATCTTTGGTCCAATCCCTCGTGAAATTCGCGATGCTGGATTTAGCAAAATTGCATCATTAGCACCAGAAGTTATTTAAATAATTTGTCATGCCGAATCCTTCGCAGGCTCAGGACAGGCTCCGAAACATAGTTGCGGAGTTTATCCCGAGCTCGTCGAGGGACTCAGGATGACGTAGAAAACATATGACACAAGTAAAGCTCAAAATTAAGAAAGGCGATACCGTAAAGGTATTATCAGGTAAAGATAAAGGTAAGACTGGAAAAGTTTTGCGTGTTCTTCCTGATGACCATAAAGTTGTTGTCGAGAATGTGAATGTTCACACTAAGTATGAACGTCCACGTGGTACTCGTCAGCGCGTTTCTCAAAAGGTGAGTTTTGCAAGTCCTATGTCCTCATCCAAAGTAATGTTGATCGATCCAAGTTCTGGTAAACCAACTCGCGTTGGTTATGAAATTTTAGAGAACGGAACCAAGCAACGCATTGCTAAGAAAAGCGGTAAAGCTGTTTAATAGAAGTATTTAATTACACTTATGAATCGTTTACAAGAACAATATAATAAACAGATTGCACCTGCTTTGAAAGAGCAATTCGGTTACACTAACGTGATGGCCGTTCCTAAAGTGAAGCAAATCAACCTCAACATTGGGGTGGGTAAGTACCTTAAGGATAACCGCTTCATGGAATCTTTGAAAAAGGACTTCACAAAGTTGGCAGGTCAAGCACCAGTTGAAACTAAGGCTCGTAAATCTATCGCTGGATTTAAAGTTCGTGAACAGCAAGTGGTTGGTATGACCGTTACCTTGCGTGGACAAAGAATGTACGAATTCTTAGATAAATTGATCAGCATTGGTCTCCCTCGCGTGAAAGATTTCCGCGGAGTATCTCGAAAAGGTTTCGACGGTCGTGGAAACTACAACCTTGGTCTAAAAGAACACATGGTTTTCCCAGAAATCTCTCAAGATGCAATCGAACATATTTTCGGACTTCAAGTCACGATTGCAACTACAGCTGGAAAAGATGAACCAGCATACGCCTTATTAAAGGCAATGAAGTTCCCATTTAAAGATTAATCGCGCTTCCAAATTCGGACAATTTCTTTGTTATTTCCCTCAGGGCTCTGTCACCGTAACATTTATTACGGCTCCAGCGCCCTTCGGGAAATGCCTCGAACTTGCCCCGAATTTGAAACCGCTTTAGCAAGCAACCATATGGCAAAGAAATCCTTAATCGCAAAAGCTAATCGCAGTTTAAAAAACCCGAAGTTCTCAACTCGAGTAATCAGGCGTTGTTTGAAGTGCGGTCGTAAAGCAGCTTTTATGAGAGATTTTTCTTTATGCCGTATCTGTTTTAGAGAATTAGCAAGCCGTGGAGAAATCCCTGGCGTAACAAAGGCCTCTTGGTAATAACCAACTAACTATCATGTATACCGATCCAATTTCCGACATGTTAACCCGAATCCGTAATGCGCTTGCAGCTGGCAAGCAAGATTTGGTAATGCCATACTCAAAGTTTAAGCACAGCTTAGCAAAAGTTCTTCATGAAGAAGGTTTTCTATCTGGCGTGAACGAATTGCCTGGACGTGTGAAAATGCTCCAAGTCAATCTTAAGTATGCTCAAACAGGCAGTCCTGTGATTACCGGTATCAAGCGTGTTAGCACTCCGGGACAACGTATCTACATGCCAGTTGGAAAGATTCCTCGCACTAATGGTGGCTTCGGTATTACAGTTGTTTCAACTTCGAAAGGATTATTAACAGACAAACAAGCCCGCAAAGATCGTGTTGGTGGAGAAGTTGTTTGTCAGATTTGGTAGGTAAAACTTTACCGCTCGTTTGACTTCAGTCTGAAGTAAATTCAGACTTTCAGTCAAACTTCACCCTTCGGGTTTGTCCAATTACTTCGTTATTTTCCTCGGAACCCTGTCACCGTAACTAAAGTACGGCTCCAGAGTTCCTCGGAAAATGGCCTGAACGCGATGGGCGGGCTTTGCCCGACCAATCCGTGCCGTACTTGGACAAACGGAAAAGTTTTGATAACATTATTTATTCAGTTTTAATAACGACACTATGTCAAGAATCGGAAAAAAACCAGTAATTCTTTCTAACGGCATCACTGCTGAATTGAAAGACAACGTACTTACCGTAAAGGGTAGTAAGGGTACTTTGACTTTGGAAATTCACCCAAAAGTAAAAGTTGAAGTCAAAGACAATGAAGTATTGGTAGACGTTGCTAAAAAAGAAGATAAGCGCGAAAAGGCTCTTTGGGGTTTGTTCCGTTCGTTGATTCAGAATATGGTAGATGGTTTAACCACCGGTTTCACTAAAGAACTAGATGTAGTAGGCGTTGGATTTAAGGCAGAAGTTCGTGGTAAAGATTTAGTTTTGAACCTTGGTTTTTCTCACCCAATCGATTTTCCAATCCCTGATGGCGTAGAAGTAAAGGCAGAAAAGCAACCAGCTAAAGTTACTATTCAGCAGTATCAAACAACAATTACCTTAACTAGCATCGACAAACATTTAGTTGGTCAAGTTGCTGCAAATATTCGCGAGTTGAAGAAGCCGGAGCCTTACAAAGGTAAAGGTATTCGATACAGCGACGAAAATATTTTGCGCAAGGCTGGTAAAGTTGTTAAAGCTGTAGGAAAGTAGGGCCGCAATTTCCATGGCCGCCACTTTTTAGCCCGGAGCAAGTCCGGACTTGCAAAGTGGCTTTGAGCGACTTCTTTGTCGCCGGCTCCGTTCCTTGCTCACCGTAGTTCTACTACGACTCGCTCGGTACTCGCCGGCTTCGCGAATTCGCCTCAACCATGAAAATTGCGATAATCTAATATGTGATAATATATGACTAATTTACAGAAGCATAAACAATTAAAGCATAAACTCCGCAAGGGTCGTGTTCGCAGTGTCATCAGTGGCACTCAAGAACGTCCTCGTTTAAGCGTGTTCCGTTCTAATGCTCATATGGTTGTTCAGTTAATCGATGATGTGGCCGGTAAAACTTTGGTAGCAGCTTCTACTAAAGACTTGAAAGCTACTGGCGATAAAACTGCTCAAGCTCAAAGTGTCGGTAAGGAAATCGCGACTAAGGCACAAGCTGCTGGAGTAAAAGCTGTCGTGTTTGACCGCGGTGGTTATCGATATCATGGTCGTGTTAAAGCATTAGCTGAAGCGGCTCGCGAAGCTGGACTTCAATTTTAAGATGAAACTCCCTCGTTCGTTTGGTCTCAGTTTGAAGTAAATTCAGACTTTCAACCAAACTTCACCCTTCGGGTTTGTCCAATCACTTTGTTATTTTCCTCGGAACTTTGTCACCGTAGGTAGACTACGGTTCCAAAGTTCCTCGGAAAATGCCTCGTGCTTGAACAAACGAGAAAGTTTAATATTTAATAGATAATTATGGATAAGAAATCTAAAAAACCGAATAATCGTGGCCCTCAACAACCTCGTGAATTTGACCAGAAAGTGGTTGAGATTAAACGTGTAACTCGTGTTACAGGTGGCGGTAAGCGTATGCGTTTCCGTGCTTTAGTTGTAATTGGCGATCACAAAGGTAAAATCGGTATTGGTCTTCGCAAAGGTATGGACGTAACAGAAGCTGTAAACAAAGCAGTAAATGCTGCGAAGAAAAACATGATTACAGTTCCTTTGGTAAAAGATACTATTCCTCATGAAGTTAAGATTAAATATAAGTCTAGTAAATTGTTGATGATGCCTGCTCGTCAGGGTACTGGTGTAATCGCCGGTGGTGCGGTTCGTTCAGTTTTAGACCTTGCTGGTGTAAAGAACGTAATCAGTAAAATGATTGGTTCAAACAACAAGACTAACAATGTTCGTGCTGCGTTCGAAGCATTTAAGGTGATGCGCAGTAAAGAAGAAATAATGGCAAGCCGCAAGTAAAGGAATGTCATTCTGAGCGAAGCGAAGAATCTAAAAGATCCTTCACTGCGTTCAGGATGACAACATAAAATATATGATTAAATTACATGATTTAAAACGTCATCCGAAATCCACAAAGCGACGCAAAGTTGTCGGCCGTGGTCTTGGAAGTGGTCATGGAACCTATTCTACTCGTGGAGCAAAAGGACAAAAGTCTCGTACTGGTCATTCCAAATCACCAGCGGCTTTCGAAGGTGGTCGTCAACCATTAGTTCGCCAAGTTCCAAAGAGTCGTGGTTTCAAGAGCATTCACGAAAATGCTACAGCTATCAAACTTGATGCGCTAAATGCTTTCAATGATGGTGATGAAGTTACAATCTCAACTCTTAAAAAGCATGGTATTATCGCCAACACTGTTGGTAGAGTAAAACTACTTAAGGGTGGACTCAAAAAGAAACTTGTTGTGAAAGTACCAGCTTCAGCTACCGCAAAAACTGCTATTGAAGCGGCTGGCGGTTCAGTTAAATAAATGAATACAATGTCATCCTGAATCCCGCTTACGGGATGAAGGATCTCAAAATGAGATCCTTCGCTTCGTCCGTTCAAAATCTCTACGAGATTTAGGTGGACTTCGCTCAGGATGACTTTATGTGTATAATATCAATATATGAATAAACTCAGCTTAATTTGGAAAACTAAAGACCTTCGGAAGAAAATCTTCATGGTTTTGATTTTGTTGTTAATGACTCGTGTTTTAGCTCATATCCCAATTCCTGGAATCAGTGTCGAAGGGCTTCGCTCTTTCTTTGAAGGCAATCAGTTCCTCAGTTTACTAAACATCTTTTCTGGTGGTGGTCTAAGTAACTTCTCAATTGCACTTCTTGGTGTCGGTCCCTATATTACCGCGTCGATCATTATGCAGTTGCTAACAATGATTATTCCTGCTCTAAAAGAATTACAGAAAGAGAATGGAGAAGCTGGTCGTCAGAAGATCAACCAATATACTCGTTTCTTAACTATTCCTTTAGCGATTCTATCTGGTTTTGGAACTATCCGCTTATTACAAAGCCAGGGTGGTGCAGAATTGCTTGGTGTATTTAGTCCTTTCCAATGGTTCTTAACTCTATTGGCTGTGACTGCAGGTACGATGCTTGTTATGTGGATTGGTGAAATTATTTCTGAATATGGAATTGGTAACGGTATTTCCTTGGTCATTTTCGCAGGTATTGTTGCTCAAATCCCAACTTCAATCGGCTCATTCATTGAATTGTATGATCCGAGTCAGCTACCAACTTTGATTGGTTTCGCGATTGCTGGATTATTGGTAATTATCGGAGTTGTTCTGGTGACGGAAGCTCAGCGTAATGTTCCGGTAACTTATGCTAAGCGTATGCAAGGGGACAGGCAGGTTGGCGGAGTTAGTTCACATTTACCACTTCGCCTGAACCAAGCCGGTGTAATTCCAATTATTTTTGCAATTTCCTTATTGTTATTCCCAGCCATAATTGCGCAGTTCTTTGTAAATGCAAAAACTCCTTTGGTTGCTGAATGGGCTCAGAAAGCAATTGAATTTACCAATAACCAAGGAATTTGGTACGGTGTAGCTTACTTCGTACTGGTTGTAATGTTTACTTTCTTCTACACAAATATTGTTATCAACCCTGATGAAGTATCTGAAAACATGCAACGCAGCGGTGGTTTTGTTCCTGGTATCCGTCCAGGTCGAATGACTGCCGATTACTTATACAAAGTATTGAACCGCATTACTTTACCAGGCTCTTTGTTCTTAGGTCTAATTGCTGTATTACCGTTTATTGTTCAGTCTTGGACAGGAACTCAGGCTATGACTTTCGGTGGTGCTGGATTGTTGATTGTTGTTGCTGTTGTTATTGAAAGTATCAAACAAGTAGAGGCACAGCTCACAATGCACGACTATCAGAAGTAGGTGAAGAAGTCAGATTTTTGACTATTCCTTTGTCGGAATCTTTGCGTTACTTCTCACCGTAGCTTTCACTACGGCTCGAAGTAGCCGCAGATTCCTTCGCGGACTAGCCTAAAAATCTGACTTCTTTTATTTTACAACCCCGCTTTGTGCGGGTTTTTGTTTCAGCGTACAACCCGCTGAATGATGGGTGGTTAATAGGTTCAGGTTTGCTAAACGAGAGCCTTTGCAACCCAGCCCGCCAAAATTTCGTAGAAATTTAGGAGGGCGTAGTTCAACAGCTCGAGTGTGCAAACCTGAACCTATGGTAAACGGGGACGACAGAGCCCGCAATATATAACGGAATGTTTATGCACTATAAAGCGTTTTGTGGTATAATTAGTTCAGTATGAATGAAGAAATAAAGCCAAAAATAGAATTTTCCCCAGACCAAATTCCCGATACTCCTGAAGTTATTCCTACACAAGAAGTCGTGGGTGCGGATAATATAGAAACACAATCACCAGAAACTCAAACTGCAGCTCAAGAAGAATCTGATGATGAAATATCAGTGGAGTCTTCAGAACAACCTCCTGTATCACATGAATTTGAAGGAATTGAGCCTCATACTTTGAATGACCGCCATCATGAACTAGCACGAGAAAAAGTTTATGCTTCATCCAGTGAATTAGAATCAGCTGCTGATGCCAGTGAGCTCATGGACTTAGCAAATTTAATTGAAGAGAAACCAACCGAACAAGAAGCGCGAGACCGCCTAAATGGCATGCTATAGACCTCGATTTTTTAACAAAAACAAAACCAACAAAAAATGCCTTTTGGATTAGACATTAGTACGATAGTTATCGCAACACTACTTTTGATTGTGCTACTTGTAGTGTTTTTTTCGTTGCTAGCTTATTACGCGCACAGGCACTGGTACTACAGCAAGGTTATTTTACCTCGCACTAAGAACTGGGTAATTTTGGAAATTCAAATGCCAAAAGAAAATAGTGAAGATAATTCTCGGGATATGAGGGATGAGGAAAAGAAGCAGATGATTGGCGTGGGTGAACAACTATACACAACTTTGTCGGGAATCAGTCACGAAAATTGGTTTTGGCAGCCCAAGGATTATATTAGTTTTGAAATCGCCTGCACAAACAAGAAAATTTCTTTTTATATCAATTGCCCCAAGCATCTTCAGGATTTAATTGAGAAGCAAATACAAGCGCAATATCCGCACGCGTTTATCGAAGTAGTCAAAGGTTATAATCCATTTCCAAAAAAAGGCGAGATGGAAGCAGTAGAGCTTCAACTGAACAAGCCCTACATGTTTCCATTCCGCACTTACAAGAATATGGAGACCGATCCCTTGAATGCACTTACTAACGCGATGTCTAAATTGTCCGAAACAGACGGCGCTGCAATTCAAGTTATTTTATACCCCGCAGGAGTTCATTGGCAAATGAAGCCGCGTCATATGGCGTTGGAAATTCAACAAGGAAAAAATCCAAACATTGTCGCGAAGTCTGCAACAGGTCGGTTTGTTAAGGAAGTCGGGGGTGGTTTAAAAGACAGCGTAGTAGGAGGAATGAAGCCTTCTCAAGAACAGATGCAGCAACGCAATGATTTGTCTGGTCGTTACTCGGCGATTAATTTAACCCCGATGCAGCAAGAAATGGTGAAGCGTTTTGAAGAAAAAGCTAGTCGTCCTGGATTCTTCACTAATATTAGAATCATCACAGCTTCCGAGACACCAGGCACAGCGAAAGCCCATTTACATAATTTAACTTCTTCATTTTTGGAATATAACATGCCGCCTTTTAACGGTTTCCGAATAAAGAAGCGCAATAAAAAGCGAATTATCAAAGACTATATCTTCAGAATTTACAGACGTTATGGTCGCAAGATGATTTTGAACACCGAAGAATTAACTAGTTTATGGCACTTGCCAACTCCGCTGCTCGAAACGCCGAACATCAAATGGCTATTATCGAAAAAAGCACCTCCGCCAATTAATCTAGCTCCCGAAGGGTTGCTTTTGGGTAGAAATATTTATCGGGGTATCGAAACGAAAGTGCATATGGCGCGCGAAGATAGGCGACGCCACATGTATATTTTGGGACGCACTGGTGTAGGTAAAACTGAAGTGATGAAGTACATGGCCGTGCAAGATATTGCGAACGGAGAAGGTCTTTGTATTATCGATCCTCATGGTGACTTCATTGAAGACGTTCTTCCTCATGTGCCAAAAAGCCGCGCGGAAGATGTAATTTTGTTCGATCCATTCGACACTGAACGTCCGATGGGTTTGAATATGCTCGAAGTTACGCATGATTCGCACAAAGATTTCGCTGTGCAAGAAATGATCTCTATCTTTTATAAGTTAGTGACAGATCCGGCTATGCTCGGGCCAATGTTCGAACATAATATGCGCAACGCCATGCTTACTTTAATGGCAGATGAACAACATCCAGGAACTTTAGTAGAAATTCCTCGCATCTTCACCGACACAGAATTTCAAAAGTACAAAGTTTCAAAACTTAATGATCCTGTTGTTAAAGCATTCTGGGAAAAAGAAATGGCGAAGACTTCTGATTTTCATAAATCTGAAATGCTTGGCTATTTGGTTTCTAAAGTTGGACGTTTCGTTGAGAACAGTATGATGAGAAATATTGTCGGTCAATCGAAGAGTTCTTTCAATTTTAGAGAAGTTATGGACAGTGGGAAAATCTTGCTTGTGAACTTAGCGAAAGGTAAAGTAGGGGAGATGAATGCTAAGCTACTTGGTTTGATTATTGTGTCTAAAATTCAGATGGCAGCGTTAAGCCGTGCCGATCAACCTGAAGACGAGCGCCGCGACTTTTATTTGTATGTTGATGAATTTCAAAACTTTATTACGGACGCTTTTTCTTCAATATTAAGCGAGGCGCGAAAATACAAACTTAATTTAATTATCGCTCATCAATTTTTGGCACAGTTGCAACAAGGTGCGGGTGCGCACGGTGCGGCGAGTAGTGATTTGCGTGACGCCGTGTTTGGAAATGCGGGAAGTATGGTCAGTTTCCGTATCGGTGTGGAAGATGCAGAAATTATGGCGAAAGAATTTGCGCCAACTTTCAATGAGTTCGATCTGCTTAACGTAGACCGTTACAACGCTTTTGTTAAATTAATGATTAACGGTACAGCAAGCAAGCCGTTTAACATGGCAACTTATCCACTTCCCAAAGCAACTGCTGAACAGAGACAAACAGCCGAAGCTATTAGGCAGTTATCTCGTTTGAAATTTGGTAGGCCTCGAAATGAAGTCGAAGCAGAAATATTAGAAGCCAGTCAGATTGCCGATATGATGGCGGCAGGACCTGGTGGTATTGAAAAGTCGGTGTAGTCTAGCGAAAACCTGATTGACAAAAAGAACTATTTGTGGTATTATTACGCAAATAGTTTTTCGACTATTTAAATCAAATTTCTTGGAGGAAATGTTTATGTATAACCTAAAAAATGCGATGGTGTTTTTCATTGGGGTGGCAGCATTTATGCTGGTGATGGTGTACCTTTTGGATATGCCAACCCGGCGTAGGATGGACTTCATCCTATTGAGCAGTACAGTTGGGACTGCGTTACTGCTTTCCCTGGCTGCGATCTATCATTCGGCTCGGTCCCTGTTGTGGTTCGCTCAGGTAGCATGGTATCTCATGGTCGTGGCGGCTCTCATTTCGGTGAGTATTATGGTCGGCTACAGCTTGTGGAATACGCCAATGCCGTTAATGTCACAGCAGTGGTATGCCGTCATTATCCTGCTAGGAATGATTGGCTTGCCAGGCGGGTATCTACTTGGGAAGGCTTATTGGGAGATCAGGGATGAGCCGGAAAAGGAAGAAGCACCTGATTCACATAAAGGTGAGTTTGATGCTTCTAAACTCGGTGACCCTTTGGGCATCAGAGATGATGACGATGAATATTCGTCTGTGTCGGCACGTGACAAGCGTGAAAGCGGTGTCATAAACCTACATATTAACCCAGAGAAGTCGTAAAGGCTTCAAAGGGTTACAAAACAGGACTGCGAAAGTGGTCCTTTTTCTTTTGCCCGGATTTGTGACAGGCCTTGACAAAATACCAAAAATAGTGTATACTACGAGGTCAAATTAAATATGGTGAATTTCCTGTAAAAGCCCGTAAATGTGGGTTTCTACAGGTCATGCACAAGCTGACCGTTGTGGCGCTGCCCTGTGTTTATGGGTGGTATTATGGCGGTCAGTGATGACCTCGGAATTTAAAACAATACAACTTCTTGGAGGAAAGATAATATGTTTAAGAATATTGCGGTAATAGTTGTAATGGTCGTTTCTTTTTTCGCTCTGTCGCAAACTGCTTTTGCAGGAACCGACGGCTGCTACGTTGGTTGCCAACAAGAACGGCCGCGAATAGTTCAGCCGGTAGTTAAGCGGACCACTGTGGTGAAGAGATACTACATGAACGGCACCGACGTTGAAGCGCGTAAGCGCTTGGACTCGGTCGAAGGTCTCGCGTCGACCCTGAAAAGCCAGATGGCAAACAAGGCGAATACGGCGGACGTGAACGCTGCTTTCGCCGATACTAATGGCCGTATTGACCACGTGGAGAACAGAGTGTCTGCTATCGAAAGTTGGTGGACTCTCTCACCAGCCGGGTGGTTTCTGCTCTTCTTAGCAGGAGCATTGCTGGTCGCTGCAATAATCGGGGGATATTTTTTCCCTCGAAATGGCGGCGTAGGTAACGGAAATGGCGTTGGGCATCATGCTCCACCACACTACCCGAATGGGTATTTGGTTATTCCACCACCAGCGTATCCGGCTCCGGCACATGTTGCACCCGCGCCAGTTGTTCCGCCAGCGCCGCCGTCGATCAATGTGCCTCTCAACGTGTCGGTCACTCCGATCGATATAGAGCTAACACCTCGAATTCGAGATCGTAACTAGGTTTACTGCACCTTCAAGCAGTTTGTTGGGTCGAGATTAATAATCTCGACCCTCTTTTTTATTTACAAACCAATTTATGGTATAATATTATTAAGAAAATTTCTTTAAACTGAAACAAAAACATGGCAAATCGAGAACGATCCTCTGAAAATCCAGATGAGATCGCCGCTCCCATAAGGGCGAAAAACGCCGATAAAAAAAATACAAATAAAAAGCAGAATTCTGGAAACCAAAACAAAAAAGGTGGAAACAATTCTGAAAAAGTCCAACCACATTGGAAGATTGTTCGTAATAATCAGCGGGCAGAGAAAAACCGCAGTAAAGCCGATGAACTTCGTTCTCAGCAGGAGTTGATGCAAGAGAACGTGAATACACGAAAAGTAGAGATTAGAACTAAAAAGGAGTTGATTGAGCTCGACGCCGAATTAGCAATACTGAACGCGGAAGCTCTCAAGAACGAAGTTAAAGTTGAACAGGAAAAACCTGTTGATGTAGAAGCAATCAAAGTTGAAGTGATTCAAACAGCAGAAGATGTCGTCAAAGAAACTCGGGATGAGCAAGCTAAAGAAATAGAAAAGGCAGTTGCTACGGGCCAAATCGGTGTTGTTCAGGCTGAAGCAATTCGGTCAGTTCTTTTCGACGAAAATACAAAACAAGGATTCTTTGGAAGACTTAAAGATCGAGTTGGTGATTGGTCTGCAAAACATCCACGTTTGAGTTCATTCTTAGTTGGTATGGGTGCAGGCGCAGCTGTTCGTGGTGCGGTCAAAGCCGGATACGTTGCAGCTTTTGGAGCGAACCTTCCATTTGCTATCGCTGCTGGAGCCACCGCTGGTGGTTTGTTAGAAGGTGGAAAAGCTTTGTTCCGAGAGTCGAAAGCGTATCAGTCGAAGGAAATTATGGAGAAGTTTAACCAAGCTGATTATCTTGAGAAAGCAGCTTTGCTGACCAAGCTTGAAGAACTTCATAAAAACCAAAAATTCGATGCGTCACCAGAGGAATATAATCAGATTAAGCAAACTTTAGATGCGGCAAGACTTAACATGCAAACTGAGTTAGCAAAAAAGGATGGAAAATTTGCGAATTATTCAGAGAAAGATAAAATTGAATACTTATTAGGCGCATCACAGGACATTAAGAATAACTACGCTAAATCGGATCGCGGTAAAGAAGTTCAAGTTTTATTGAACCGAATTGAGCGCAATATTAATTACAAGCGTGATTTTGGAAATGTTTTTAGGAACAAGAAAGCAATTGTTGGCAAAGCTATTTTACGCGGCGCGGCTTATGGTGCACTTGGTTCGACAGTAGGGGCGGCGTTAGTTGAAAGTGCAGATAAGTTATGGAATAGCGGTGCTGTTATTCAAGAATCAACTCCAATTGTTGAAACCCGAGCAAATTTGTCAGAGTCATATACTAATAAACTGGATCATCGCGGCTTAACCGGTGGTGCCCGTGATGCAATTCACACTTTTATCGAAGAACATAAAGGCGTAAACGCTAATTTTGCGAGCGGGGTAACCATTGAGCAATTAGTTTATGCTGAAGATACTCTAGTTAAAGAGGCGCTAAGGCAGGGAATCGATGTAAATTCAGCTGAATTTACAGTTTCTAGTGGGTATGTTGAAGAGGCTTTAGAAAAAGCTGGTGTGATAGGCGAGAACGCCAAGTTAACCGAAGCTGGAATAAAGAACATTGGCGAGTTAATTCAAACCAAGGCGCACTTTCTTTCTGAAGCAACAAAAGCTAAAATGTTGGACTTTGATCCAGTTGCGATGGAACAGTTTATAACCGAAACCATCACTGAGTCTAAAGCTTATGAAGATGTTGAGCTTACCGCAGATGACTATGCAGCTCTTGCTGTAGTAGCTGCTGCTGTACTCGCATCAGAAGCTGCTTCCAGGCCAGGTCGTGAAAATAATACCAACGAGAATAGTACTGTAATCGGTGGGGTTGCACTAGGCGGTACTCCTGGTAATAGAGGACCTGAAAATCCTCCGGTCACTACACCTCTAGCTTCTACCCCTCGAACCGGTGATAAGCCTAAAGGACCTGATTCTCCAGATGCTCCTGTTGATTTTGATTGGGGGAAAGCTTTATCTCAAGATACTGAAACAGACGGAGAGGAAAAGGAAAAAGCCGAACCTGAAAAAGAAAAATTATCTCAGGCTGAAGCAGAATTTAATCAAGCACTGATCGCCGCGGGAATTAATGCGGAAGTTCATATTGATGGAAATAAAAAATTAGAAAAGCAAATTGATAAGATTCAATACATCGTTGATGAGTTCATTAAGTCAGCAAAAAAACTAAGGACTCTAAATATAAACACCAAGATAGTTTTGAATATGTCTTCTGATAAGGAAAGAACTTTGGTTTCAGATAGAGATTCTGTAATTGTGGGGATTCCTGTATTTTCAAGAGTTGACTGGAGTGATATTGAAAGTCTGGTTGGTAGAGTGATCGAGAACGAGGTCGCCAAAAAGTTTTTGGAGTTTGAATCAAAATACGATTTTAAAGTTAAGCTTTCTGATCAGAGGGTTTTTGATCAATTATCTCCAGAAGATCAATATCGTGCACTAAGTCGAGTGAAGAAGGCCTTTGACTCAATTAAGCCAAACGAACTGCAAAGAATTACCAAAGGCTTAAAGGCTATAAATATTGGAGAAACTGACTTTGTTGAGAGAGATGAAGTAACTTTACAGCTAATTAAACTTTCTAAAGGGGGAATTTCTTATAATGCATTGAAACCTGCTGAAATTATTGGATTACTTCGCGAATCTCACAAAGAAAGAACTGCTGTACTAGGACCAATGAATCGTGAAGAACAATTTGCTAAATACCCAGACTTAATGACTAATGACGCCTTTTCTAAGATACCCGAATCTAAACGCGTACCAGCTGAGGAGATTTTGCTTGATATTATCAATCGGAAATTCCCAGATGGCCTTCCGTCTAATGTGGAAATTGTTTTAGGAGACAAATACCAAACGAAACCTGGGGAATTGGATTTAGATTTAACTAAACCTGATGAAGCATATCTCAATAGACAATTGGAGGAAGGGCTTCGCAGGGCAGACCCTGAACGATTGAGTAAGGTTTCTGATGCTGTAAAGAATAGGTTCTCAAGTATGTCTGTGCTTCGTGAATCAAAAAAACCTAATGACCAAGTTGTTGCTGAAAGGTTCGCAGATGTTGTGATTAAACAAATGGGAATTAATTTAGATCATGGATCCTCAAAAGAGGTAATTGATAATGATGAAGTTGAAAATAAGGAGAGATTAGAAAAAATTCAAAAGCAATTTAGGAAAAAACTTCCCACTACAAGGATTAAACATATCGAATCATATTTCAAGCGAAACAAAATGAAAGCTGAAGATTTTTTAGAGAGTAAGGACAAACTGCCGAATATTTCTAAAAACATAACATCAGAAAATATTATTCAGTACGTGGTAGAGTCTTCTATTGATAGCATCGAATCATTGATGTCAGGCTCAGATGATGATAAGAAGAAAGCGCGTGAGTTATTGACCAAGGTAGAAAACTTTATTAAGAAGTAAAGCCATGTTAAAAGAATCTATAGACAAATTAATTACTGAGCTTGGCTTGGAATCTTTAGGAGAAGATGAGAAGTATCAAGTCATAGCTCAAATCACCGAGCACCTCAATCAGGTCATGATTGATACTTTAACGAGTAATCTTAATGCTGAGCAATTAGCTAGATTCGAACAGCTAACTGCACTTGATGACGCTGAAAAAATGGATGAAGGGATCGCTCAGCTTACCGCGGAAGTTCCGAATATTCATTTCAAAATAGAAGAGGCTATTGAGCATGAGATGAATTCCCTCAAATCAGCAAAACAAGTTATGGATAAATAAAATATTTACTTGCCTTTTTGGAGAACCGTGTTATAATTAAACAAAGTTTTCACGTCTGTTTAGAAACAAAAACTTGGCATTCAAATATACAAAAACAAAACAAATAATTCATGGATAAAAATGCAAATTTCGCTTTAATTGTGCAAATGATTGAGGCGGCCGAAAAGAATATTCAATCAGCGAAACACTTATTGCGTGAAATGGCAGGTGGTTCGACTTCACGTAGTTCAACTAATTTTGCCGAAAAAGCGACCGGTTTATCTGTGCTTGATGGTGGAAAAATCATCGAAGGTGTGTTCGATGGTCAAAATATGATTGGTCCAGACAACAAACAATATCCTGTTCCTGCCAACTACGCTTCAAAGTCAAAGTTAGTCGAGGGTGATGTGTTAAAACTAACAATCGCCGACGACGGTTCATTTATATATAAACAAATTGGTCCGGTTGACCGCAAGAAAATTATTGGTATTTTATTGCAAGATGAAAACGGCGACTACAAAGTAATTGCAGATGGAAAAACCTACAGAGTATTGTTGGCATCGTTAACCTATTTTAAAGCTTCGGCGGGAGATGAAGTCACTATAGTCGTTCCTCAAGAAGGGGATAGTCAATGGGCAGCTGTCGAAAACGTAATTAAGCACGGTGCTAGTGGTGACACGGAATTCGATGGTTCAATCGGTAACGGTGCAATGGACAGCGATCAGGATATGGAAGCCGAGCCAATGATGCAACCAGAAACCGAAGAGTTTTAATTTTCAAACTTTTATCCAATTATTAAATAAACAAACGTGGCTACATTATCGTTATATAACCAGCGTTTAGCTCGATTATTAGAAGCTAGGCCAGTCATTTTGCAAGTCCTGCGTTTTGCTGCCATTGGCACAATCAACACCGCGCTGGATTTTATTATATTGAACTACATCACTAAATCTTTTGGTGTTACTGAAGGGGTTACATTGGGAGCTCTTAATATGATTGGTTTTACCGCGGCGATGATTCAAAGTTATTTCTGGAACCGCGCATGGACATTCCACAGCTTTAATATTTCCCCACTGGCTAATGCCATCCGATTGATGATTGTAGGCGGTTTGGGATTATTTGCGTTCTTACTCGTAATAGTAGGTAGTATTCAGGGTGCGATGGAGAACTACTATCTGTTTATCTTAGTAGTCTTCATAGTTTCAGAAATTTTAGTGTGGTACGCCTTTGGATTAAAGTTAACCAGTAATAATGGAGATGATAGTAAAGTTGCTCAGCAATTTATAAGTTTTATGGTGGTCAGCTTTATCGGTTTGCTTATCAACAGCGGTATTGTCGCTTTGGCTTCTTCTGCTCTCGCGCCATCCTTATCTAGCTTTATTAACGAGGATAGCGTTAAAAATGTGGCTAAAATTCTTGCTACCGGCTTATCTTTAATTTGGAATTTTTTGGCTTACAAAATGTTTGTTTTCAAGCGATAAAATTACTTGATTTTTTCTTAATAAAACCGCTTAATTATAAGCGGTTTTATATATGGTATAATTCAAATATATGGCTGTTTACTATCAAACCTACCGTCCTCAAAAATTTAGCGAAGTTGTGGGGCAAGAATCAATTGTTAAGGCTTTGTCGCAAGCTGTGAAGCTCGGGCGGGTTGGTCATGCCTATTTATTTACCGGAAGTCGGGGAGTTGGAAAAACTACCCTCGCTCGGATTTTGGCCAAAGCCGTAAATTGCCCGAAAGTCAAAGACGGTGACCCGTGTGGGACATGTGATGTGTGTACTGCAATTGGCCGCGGAACATTTCTTGATGTAGTAGAGATAGATGCCGCATCACATACTGGCGTTGATAACATTCGCGAACTTATCGAACGAATCAATTTTGGGCCAAGTCAAGGCAAGACCAAAGTTTTTATCATTGACGAGGTTCACATGCTTTCGAAAGCAGCTTTCAATGCTTTACTAAAAACTTTGGAAGAACCGCCAGCTCATGCATTGTTCATTTTAGCTACTACAGATATCGATAAAGTTCCGGAAACTATAATTTCTAGAACTCAAAGGTTTGATTTCCGAAAAATTACCGCTCCGCAGATTTTAAAAACTCTAGAAAGTATTGTGAAGCAAGAAAAATTAAAATTACCTGCGGGCGCCTTAGAAATTATTGTAGAAAATAGCGAAGGTGGGTTGCGTGATGCTTTATCACAACTGTCTATGATCTCCGTGTTAGAAAAAGATCATAGCGAATCCGACATTCACTTACTACTCGGCACTACATCACGAGCCACTATCGAAGAATTGTTATTATTTATATCAAAAGGTCAGACCGCAGCGTTGCCAGAATTTTTTGCCAAACAGACAGAACTAAATTTTGACGCTTCTAGTTTTACCAGAAAAACTTTGGGAGTGTTACAGGAATTGTTGGAACAAACTTTGGCTGGACAGACGCGGACCGATTCGTTAGGCCAAGCTTTTGCATTACCTCAAATTCTACATATTATCCGATTATACCTAAGAGCTTATAAAGAAATTGAAAAAGCTTTAAGTCCAGAATTACCTCTACTGTTAGCAAGTATTGAGGCAGCTTTGTATATGTCTGGCTCGGGCGGACAAGCTTCTAAGAACATTGATAACGCTAATTCCACACCAGATAGCACTAAGCCAGTTGTTTCCAAAGCCCAAGTTGTTATAGAATCACCTGTAACAGTTGTCGAAGAAAAATTAGAAATTGAACAAAAATCAGAAGAAGTAGCTGTTTCCGAAAATTCTAACGTTGCCTTAACGGAAGATCAGGTAAAAGGTTGGTGGCCAGAGCTTATTGCAGAAGTCCGAAAGTTTAATAGTCCATTAGCCACCTTACTAAAAAATGCACCGATTTCTAAAGTTGAAGGTAATCGCGTGGCTGTATCCGTAAAATATTTATTTCATAAAGAGCAACTCGAAAGCGCTCGAATGCGCACTTTAATTAACGACTATCTTAGCAAACAAGCGGGTGGTTCTGTTGCGTTTATAGCTGTAATAGATAAAAATCTGTCGGTTTCAGAAAAAATTACCGATACTGCGGTCGTAGTGTCGGATGCTTTAAAAATATTTGGAGGGGAATTAGTAGAGTAAAAATTAAATTAAAAAAAATGGAAGACAAAAATAAAAAAATATATGCGATTGTGATTGGCTTGGCCGTACTCGCTCTTGTTGCTGTGAATATTTGGGAACCTGGACAGTGGAGTTTTAGAGATCCTACCGATTATTCCGAGCAGGCTAGGCTCGCACAAGAAGAACTAGAACAGTACAATCAGTTCTTGGCATCGATTGAGCCAAATTATGCAGCAAGTCAACAGTTCTTGCAGAAGGTTGCTTCTGAAGACTTGGTTCGCCAAGAAGTGGAAGACACCTTACAGACCAAGCAGCGGGTTGTTATTCCCACTTTAGCTAATGCGGAATTGAATATTAGTAATAGAACTGATCCTGATTTTGTGGTGAATTACTTCACGAAGACAAAATCAATGATTGAGAATTTTCAACGTGATGCTCGGCTTGATCAACAACAGTTTTTTGCAGCAAACGCTAATCCAAATGAGTTAGCGAGAGCACAGGAGTTGAGTAATTCTCTGGTTGGAAATTTGAGGCAAACTGAAGTTCCTGCTAACGCTGTTGAGTTACATAAAGCAACTATCATTGCTTTACAAGAATATGGTCAGGTTTTCTCAACTGCGAAAGAATACGCTGGTAACTATGATTTTAATCCTTGGCCAACTGTTTATAATAAATACGCTGTAATTGATAACCGTTTGGGAGTTACAAACATCGAATTGCAAAAACTCAACCAGACATATGCAGGACTGCTTCCTGATGGCTACGAATTACCAAAATTTGGCTTAGTAAAAACCGCTCAAGCACAGTTTGCTGTTACAGTGGTCACGGATTGGCAGCAAATTTTGTATGAGGGAATTCGCACTGGCCTTGCTAGGTCATTTGCGCAATTCAGTATTCAAATAATAGACAAACTAGTTTCTCATATTGAAAAAACATTCGCTATTGCTAGTCAGCTATACTATTCGAATGAGTTAGGAAGATTTTACTCAGTTGAGTATATGAAGAAATTTGTCTCTGATCCTTTGGACCAAGACATTATTACAAAATTCATACCAGAGTATTTTTGTGTTGCTCCTGATAAAAGGCAGCTTAATCAAATCTTTGTTGCTAAGGCGCGTCAGAATGTGGGGAATGATTTAATTATTAGCCCTAGTGATCCGGATTTCTTGGAAAAGCTAGCTCGTCTCGGCAGCGACGAAAAAAATTATCCAGTGTGGTGGGAGGGATATTATCAAAGTCTCGCAGCTCAAACTAAAGCCGAAGCAGATGCTGCGGCTGCAAAAGAAGTTCTTAGTCCAGGCTTGAAAACCGGCCGCGATATTGTAAACAGTCAGGTTAATAAAACTATTTCCTCGATCATGGGTGTTCAGGAAAGCGCTATTTCGGGAGCTATGAACCTTGGCTCAAGCAACTCTGAAAATATCGCAGGGCAATTGGTAGCTTCTGTAGTTCAAAACTTAGTCAATAAATTTATATTTACACCTTTGGCAGGAGGTTCAACTTCTGGACCAGGAGGAATTGGAATTATTGCTGAGCGTAATGTTTGTTTAGCAACAGCACAAATCAAACCAGTTGTTCCTATCACCGGAACCACTTACACAACACCAACATCTCCCAACGTTCCCCCAACAACTTCTAACCCTCCTCTTACCACTACACCTTAATATCCTCTTTTATGAAAGAATCAGAAAACCAAATAATTCAACCTGACGAATCGGTCACCGAAACAGAAGTTACACAAACCGAAACATCACCACATCACACTTCTTATGGTGTTGTAGTGTTTGCTTTGGTCGCTGGAATTATCGGTGGAATGTACGGCTCATTAGATTTGGCTAAGCGTCCATTCTTTCAAAATATGTTTGGCGGTGGCAATTCAACAGCTATCTTAGAACAGAATGTTCAAATTAATGAAGAGTCGGCTATTACCGATGTTGTTGAAGCTGCGGGAGATGCTGTGGTTTCGATTGTAATTTCTCGTGAGGTTAATCAGCGTGGCGGATTATTTTTTGGTCCTTTTGGGTTGTATAACATACCTGGCGGAAGTGCTGGGGTTCAAGAAGTGGGTGCCGGTACAGGATTTTTTGTAACGCAAGATGGTTGGATAATGACCAACCGTCACGTCGTAGATGATGAGACCGCGACATATTCTGTGTTAACGAATGATGGTCAATCGTATGAGGCGACTGTCGCTGCCAAAGATCCTGCAAACGACATCGCTTTATTGAAAATTGAAATTGAAAACGCGCCTTATTTGCGCTTTGCAGACTCAGATAGTTTGAAGTTAGGTCAGAATGTGATTGCTATCGGAAATACTTTAGGCCAGTATCAAAACACAGTCACTCGCGGAATTATTTCTGGAATTGGTAGAAGTATTTCGGCTGGGGGTGGTGGAGTAGTGGAGCAGTTAGAAGGAGTGATTCAAACTGATGCGGCTATTAATCGTGGAAACTCTGGAGGACCTCTACTAAGTATGACTGGCTTAGTGGTTGGGATTAATACAGCCGTGGATGTTAGTGGTCAATCGATTGGATTCGCTATTCCGGCCAACGATGCGCGCAGTGCTTTGGAGATTTATCAGGAAACAGGAAAAATTGCTCGACCGTATCTGGGTGTTCGATATTCGATGATTACTCCTGCTATGTCTGAAGTAAATAATTTATCAAAAGATTATGGTGCCTTCTTAATACCAGGTACAAGACCGACCGATTTTGCAGTTATTCCAAATAGTCCAGCTGCTCGAGCCGGACTGCAAGCTAACGATATAATTTTGGAATTAAACGGCGAGCGTTTGGATGAAAATAATTCTTTGGCCCGTGCATTAAAAAAGTTTAGACCAAATGATAGAGTCGAAGCTAAGGTTTTTCGTGATGGCAGCGAAATTGTGGTCACCATAACAATTGGAGAAACACAGCTTTGAAAACTTTAGCAATCGATTACGGGACGAAAAGAATCGGATTAGCAATCTCCGATGAAATGGGTCAGTTAGCAAGAGAGTTGGCAATTTTATCACCAGATGAGTTTTGGGAAAAAATTCCTGATATAGTTAATCAAGAAAGCGTAGAGAAGTTAATTGTCGGATTACCGCTCAACATGGCTGGGATAGATACCGATAAAACTGCCGAAGCGCGACTATTCGCAGAACAGTTAGAACAAAAACTACAAATTCCCTTAGAGCTTGTAGATGAAAGATTATCCAGTACAATGGCCGAGCAAATCGCTGGTTCTTCTAAAAACATCGACAGTTTATCCGCACAAATTTTTCTGCAAAATTATTTAAATAGCAAGCAATAAAACTAACTTTATGTCTCAATTTCGCCAAAATCCAGTAACAAAACAATGGGTCTTGATTGCGCCAAGTCGTAGTAAGCGCCCTGAAGACTTCCGCACTTACAGCGTGGGTTTTGGTTTGCCCGATCATGACCCGGCTTGTATTTTTTGCCCAGGGAACGAGCACAAGAACCCTGATCTTTGCGAAGATGTTTGCCGTGTCCCTAACGATAAAAACTGGCAACTTCGCGTTATTATGAACAAGTATTCTGCGCTTGAAAACGCGACCATATATCGCAATCGTCAGTTTTATCACTCACAGGCCGGATACGGTGAGCATGAGGTGATTATTTCACGAAAGCATAATGAACCACCTGCTCTGCAATCTGCTGTGTTGGTTCAACAGAGTTTAAAGATGTTTCAGGATAGAATCAAAGAGATTTACAAAGATCCTAAGATTAATTACGTTCAAGTTTTTCATAATCACGGTCGTGACGCTGGCGCGTCTTTAATTCATCCGCATTATCAAATTCTGGCTACGCCAATGGTGCCGCCTCATATTCACGACGAGATGCGGGGTTGTTATCATCACTATCAACTCACTGGTCATTGCATCTACTGTGACATTATAAAGGAGGAGACCAAATTGCGCGACAGAATTGTGTATGAAGACGAATACTTTATTGTGATGTCGGCGTATGCTTCGCGCAGTCCATTCGAGACTTGGATTATTCCAAAACGCCATCATGCCAGATTTGAAGCAACTTCGGACATCGAATTATTGCACTTGTCGCACGTTTTAAAAAAAGTCTTAGGCTCGCTGTATTTAAAATTGTCCGACCCTCCTTTAAATTTTTACATTCATACTATGCCGAAATCGAATGATAAACATTTAATTCAAGAGCAGAAGAGTTACCACTGGCACCTTACTGTATTTCCAAGGTTAACCATTTGGGCTGGGTTCGAATATGCAACCGGTATTCCAGTAAATCCGATGTCGCCAGAGATGACAGCAGAATTCTTAAGAGGTGAAAAATCATGAACAAACTTATAGTCGCTAACTGGAAACTCAATCCTTTAACATTGAAGGAGGCAGAAGGTTTAGCCGAAAAAATTAATCAGGTGAGCCCTCATGAAGTTGTACTTTGTCCGCCAATTGCGTTTTTACCATTAGTTAAATACCTACACCTTGGGGCGCAAGATGTATCTCCACAAGTGAAGGGCGCGTATACCGGTCAGATTTCTGCTAGCCATCTTTCTAGTCTAGGCGTGAAGTATTGTATCGTTGGTCATAGTGAAAGACGTACAATGGGGGAAAGAGATGAGTTAATTAACCAAAAACTTCAGGCATTGTTGCACTTCAAAATCACGCCTATTCTGTGCGTGGGTTACGGTACCGCGGTGAGTCAGGACGAACTAGAGGTGACAGATGTGTTGGGTTCGCAGTTAACAGCCGATCTGGAAGATATCGATCCAAAGAAAGTAATTGTTGCGTACGAACCAGTATGGGCGATTGGTAGCGGCCGTCCTGCAACTCCAGAACATGCTGAACAAATTGCTCTATATATAACGACTAAATTTGGTGTGAAGAGCGTATTATATGGGGGAAGTGTGAATAGTACCAATAGCGAAAGCTTCCTTTCTCAACACCACGTCGGTGGATTGTTAGTGGGCGGAGCCAGTTTGTTGCCAGACGATTTCAATAAAATAATTGGTTAATAAGTAATGAGTAAGAAGTAGTAAGTAAAAAGAACAATTATTTCTAAACTCTGCTTTTATTACCTTCCCTTGCTACTTATTGTTTACTTACTACTATTTTGGATTAAATTATGATATATATTGCATCAGACCATGGCGGATTTAAACTTAAACAGCAGCTGCTTACAGTTCTTCGGAAGCAGAATGTTGAGTTTAAGGACCTAGGTCCAACCAAATATAAAGACGGCGATGATTATCCGGACTACGCCGTAAAGGTTGCTAAGCAAGTTTCCAAGAATCCAGTAACCAATCTGGGAATTTTATTATGTCGAAGCGGTCAAGGTGTTTGTATAGTAGCTAACAAATTTTCTGGAGTTAGAGCGGCTTTAGTTTGGAATACCGAGCAGGCCGTTTTAAGCCGCAATGATGATATGGCAAATGTATTATGCTTGCCAAGTGATTTTATAAATTTGAAACAAGCTACAGCAATCGTAAAAACTTGGCTCGACACCCCATTCTCAACTGATACCAGGCATATGAGACGCGTGCAAAAAATAACTAGATTAGAAAAATTTTTATGATCATTCCTGCTTTATTGGAAACAAATGCCAAGCAATTCCAGGGCAAGCTTAAGGAAGTTACTGCACTTAAGGGTATTAAAGCTGTTCAGGTCGATTTCGCTGATGGGGAATTTGTTGCTACCAAAACCGTATCTGTTGGAGAAATAAAATTACCAAAAAGCAAACTTCAGTTTGAGGCTCATCTCATGGTAAAAAATCCCCAAGATTTTTCGGTCTATAAAAAGGTGGGGTTCGATAAAATTATCCTTCATTACGAATCATTCGAAAGCGAAACAGATTTAGAAACCGCCTTGGAATCAATCCGAAAACTAAAAATGATTCCAGCTTTGGCAGTTTCGCCCCAAACAGCCATTTCTGTACTACGCTACTATACAGACAATATTACTCACTTTACATTGTTATCTGTTATTCCTGGCAAGCAAGGGCAGAAAATGTTGCCTGATACTATTGAGCGATTGATGGAATTACGTGATCACACTCATGGCTCTATCATTGAAGTCGATGGTGGTGTTAATGCAGAAAATATTGCAAAGTTAATTGATGCCGGTGCAAGTGATTGTGTTGTTGGCTCGGCATTAGTTCAGGGTGATATCGGTGAAAATTATAAAGAATTATTGGAAGCAATAAACAATGGGTAAACTATCATCAACAGAATTACAACTTACTGCAAACTCGATTCGTCAGAACATTATCAAGATGTTAGTAGAAGCGGGGAGTGGTCACAGTGCTGGTCCGTTAGATATGGCCGACGTTTTTACAGCGTTGTATTTTGATGTCATGAATATCGACCCGCACAAACCAGATTGGCAAGAACGTGACTGGTTAATTTTATCTTGCGGGCATATTTGTCCGGTGCTTTATGCAACACTCGCGGAGCGAGGTTACTTCCCAGTCAGTGAATTGAAAACTTTGCGTAAATTAGGTACGCGACTTCAAGGTCATCCTCATAATTTATCATTACCAGGAATTGAAACGACCAGCGGTCCTTTATCACAGGGTTCTTCTCAAGCAGTGGGTGTAGCTTTAGCTTTTCGCATGAACAAGCAGAAAAATCGGGTCTATTTGGTTATGAGCGATGGTGAACAACAAGAAGGTCAAACATGGGAAGCAGTTATGTTGGCAGGAAAAGAGAAGCTACATAATCTTACCGCAATTATTGATCGCAATAATATTCAGATTGATGGTTATACTGAAGACGTGATGCCACTCGACGATTTGCGAGCGAAGTACGAAGCGTTTAATTGGCATGTACTTGAAGTTGATGGTCATAATATTTCGGCAATCATCAATGCTTATCACGAAGCTGAAGCAATTTACGAAAAACCAACAGTGATTATTGCACACACGATTCCAGGAAAGGGTGTGGAGTTTATGGAAGGTAAGTACGAATGGCATGGTAAACCGCCGAAACCAGATGAAGCGAAAATTGCTTTGCAGGAATTACGTACGCTTCAAGGGAAAATTAAAAGCGAACATGAATAGATAGGTTCAGGCGATTATTATTCACTTGTCACTAGTCCTCGTCCCTTCGGGACTGTGGAAGCGTTCCAAGTAAATAATAATCGCCTGAACAAAGATTGGGAGCAGGAATACTTCTCGCAAACAAACAGCAGAAGATGAAAATTCAAACACAATAATTCGACCATTGATTGTAACTGACAAAATGCTAAACCCTAAACAAAAATTGAATCCAGATATCGGAACAAATGATATTGAAACAAAAGCGACTCGCGATGGTTTCGGCGAGGCGTTGTTAGAGCTCGGTGCAAAAGACGAAAACATTGTTGCTTTAACAGGTGATTTAGCCGAGAGCACACGCGTGCTTCCTTTTGCGGAAAAGTATCCAGAACGATTTATTGAATGCGGTGTCGCTGAGCAAAACATGATGGGCGTTGCCGCAGGCTTAGCACTCGCCGGCAAAATTCCTTTTGCGGCAAGTTACGCTACTTTTAGCCCTGGGCGAAATTGGGATCAACTGCGTGTTTCGGTTTGTTATAGCGAAGCCAATGTGAAGGTTATAGGAGCTCATACAGGCGTTTCTGTTGGTCCAGACGGTGCAACTCACCAAGCCTTAGAAGATATTGCAATTACACGTGTCCTACCGAATCTAACAGTAATTCAGCCTTGCGATTCAATTGAAGCCGCGAAAGCAACCACCGCAATCGCACATCTGAAAGGTCCTCATTATCTACGTCTCACTCGCGAAAAAACTCCACTTATCACAACCACCGATAGTCCGTTTACAATTGGCAAAGCCAATATTTTAAAAGAAGGTAAAGACGTTGTGCTTATTGGTTGCGGTCCGTTGCTGTATAATGGTATTAAGGCTGCTATCGAGCTTGAAAAAGAAAATATTCATGTTCTTGTGATTAATCTTCATACTATTAAACCTTTGGATGAAGAAACAATTATCTGGGCTGCCAAATTAACAGGAGCCGTAGTAACACTCGAAGAACATCAAATTCATGGTGGAATGGGTAGCGCAGTTGCTGAATGCTTGGCAACAAATTATCCAGTGCCTCAAGAATTTGTTGGTATGAATGATAGTTTTGGTGAGAGTGGTACCCCAGAAGAGTTATGGGAGAAATACGGCATGGGAGTTGAGTCTATTAAACAAACAATAAAAAAAGTAATTAACAGAAAAGTTAAGAAATAATATGTCATTCCTGGCGGGCTTCACGAAGTGAAGGCCGACCGGGAATCCATTAGACTTCTAGTGGATCCCCGGTTCTCGCCGCTTTACAAGCGACTCGCCCGGGGATGACGGGAGAAAATATGCCAAAATCTAAATACGATATTATCGCTATCGGCGATCCCACGATAGACACATTTTTGTTTGTCGACGACATTGAGATTAAGAAAATTAATGGTCAGCTCAAAGCTCTAATCAGCTGGGGTGATAAATTACCTGTGCAAAAATTCGCGCGCACTGTTGCTGGTAATGCAGCGAATGCTGCTGTTGGTTCCAGTCGTCTGGGTTTGAAAACCGCTTTTTATACCGTACTCGCTCATGATACAGGTGGACGCGAAATCACTCACAAGATGCGTAAAGAAAAAGTTGCGACAGATTACATCGTAATTGATGAAGATCATCCTACGAATGCTTCGACTGTTTTGAGCCATGAAGGCGAACGGACAATTTTTGTATACCACGAGCATCGTAAGTACGTTCTTCCGAAATTAGCAACTGCCGATTGGGTCTATCTAACTAGCATGGGAGTTGGTTTCGAAAAAATTTACAAAGACCTTGCTAAATATTTAGACAAGACGAAGGCTAAATTGGCTTTCAATCCAGGAACTTTTCAACTACGTAAAGGTCCAAAGTTTAATAAATTGATACTGGAACGCACCACTGTGCTCTCTATTAATAAGGAAGAAGCGCAAAGCTGGGTTGGAAAATCTGAGGATTTTGAAGTACTCAGCAAAAAGCTTCAGAAAATGGGACCAGAAACAGTGGTAATTACCGATGGCCGCAAGGGGGCTTACAGTTATGGTCCGGAAGGCTACTATTATATCCCAGAATTTCCAGGACCTCGCATAGAAGCTACAGGTGCTGGCGATGGTTTCACTACGGCTTATGTTGGTGCTTTAGCAAATGGGCTTACTCATAAGGACGCAATGCGATGGGCTCCAGTTAATGCTGGAAATGTGGTAATGCATGTTGGTCCGCAAGAAGGATTGCTAACTAAGAAGCAAATTTTGAGCAAGCTCACACGTCAGAAGCATTTCAAGGTTATCGAGATGACAGATGAAAAAATTAAATCAAAAGTTGCTGCAGCGGTTGGCAAAATGAAAGATTAGTATGAAATATTTTTCTAAATTAGCCGTTTTGATTGCAATAAGCTATCTTCTATTTGTGGTTATTATTGAATGGTCATTAGTTTCTTGTACTTCTTCTGGCTGGTTGAATCTTTGTGGTATTCAGAGATTTTTAATCGTTCCAGAACTCATATTTATCCCTGAAGATTTTAGACTTTCTTTGGTTAGCATGGACTCTTTGTTTTTAAACTTACAGTCACGGCTATTTTATGATCCAGATTTACCAAATTATTATGACTCAATATATGTTCCTGTTTATCTAGGATTAATTGCGGTAAATTCGTTTATATCTTATATCGTTGGTTGTTTAATGTCCTATCTTTTTTCCAAACCAAGTTCAGATAAAGTAGAGAGGCAAACATAAAATATGCTCGTTCACATTAAAGAACTATTCGAACAATCTGTCCGCGGGAAATTTGCATATCCCGCGTTTAACACAATGAACCTTGAAATCACTCGGGGGATTATTGCTGCTGCTGAAGAATTGAATACTCCAATAATTTTAGAAACTAGCGAAGGCGCGATTAAATATGCGGGTCTTGAAACAATCTTTGAAGTTATGGCAACTATGGCGATCAAAGCTAAAGTTCCGATCGCTCTTCACATGGATCATGGTAAAGATGTTGATCAACTGCGGCAGGGAATTGAGCTTGGCTATTCTTCGGTGATGATTGATCACTCTGGTGAGGATTTAGATAAGAATATCAAAAACACCAAAGAGTTGGTTCAGTTTGCTCATAAAGAAGGAGCTTGGGTGCAAGGTGAAATCGGACGTATTCGTGGCAGCGAAGACTGGGTTTCTGTGTCCGATAGAGAAAGCCTACTAACTGAACCCGAAGAAGCAAAATCATTTTGGGAAGCAACGGGTGTGGACACTTTAGCTTGTTCTGTAGGTACAATTCATGGCATTATAAAGATGACAGGAGAAGCAGAGGCGAAAGTAGATATAGATAGAATTCAAAGAATTGCTGAGTTGGTTCCCGTGCCACTTGTTTTGCATGGTGCGAGTGGTGTACCGGACGATGTCATTCATCAAGCTATTAAAGCAGGTATCAGCATAATTAATATCGATACCGAACTTCGTATCGGATTTACCAAAAATTTACGAGCAGCATTGCTCGAACATCCCGATGAAGTTGATCCGAGAAAATATTTATCTCCTGCTATAGCCGGAGTTACAGAAGCAGCGAAAGCAAAACTCATGGCGTTTAAAACTATTAATCAAGTAAATTAATATGGCAATTGAAGGTGGTTCGCTTAGGGATAAAAATGTAAGATTAAGATTTTTAATTTATATATTTTTTGGCATTGCCGCAGTTGGTTCAGTGCTTTATTGGCGAACTCAGGCTTTGGAGTCAGCTGAATATGTTGAATTTACTAATTCGACGCCTTCGCGGGGCGGTGCAGACTCGAACCTACGCTCCGAACGGTATCAGATCGAAACTTTCGATGCCAGTCCTTCGATAAATTGACCCATTTCGTAGGTGAAGCTTAAAAATGGGTCATCCCCGAAACTAAAAGTCTCGCAGAGCGGGGCGCTGTCAATCAGGTATCTGAATAAATTAATTTAAAACAAATGTCTAAAACTAAAATTGCCATCAATGGCTTCGGGCGCATCGGCCGCCAAGCTTTCAAAATTGCATTAGATAACCATGACTTAGAAGTAGTGGGGATTAATGATTTAACTAGCCCAGAAGCCTTAGCTGGATTGTTAAAGTATGATTCAAACTATGGTCGTTATGGAAAAGAAGTTTCATTTGACGAAAAGCATATCATAGTAGATGGCAAAAAATTCACTGTGCTCGCTGAAAAGGATCCAAGTGCTTTACCATGGAAAGATTTGGATGTAGATATCGTCATTGAGAGTACTGGGCGCTTTACCGATAGTGAAAAAGCAGGAGCTCATTTACAAGCTGGTGCAAAACGAGTAATCATCTCTGCTCCTGCAAAAGATGAAGGAATGACTAAAACATTCGTACTTGGTGTGAATGAAGACAAGTATTCCGATGAAGCAATTATCAGCAATGCTTCGTGTACCACTAACTGTATCGCTCCAGTTGCGCATGTCTTGCATAACAAGTTTGGTATTCAGAAAGCAATGATGACAACTATTCATAGTTATACCGCAGAGCAAAACTTAGTAGATGGCCCGCCTCCAGGTGGTCATAGTAATGATATGCGCCGCGCCCGCGCGGCGGCTACAAATATCGTACCGACAACAACTGGCGCAGCGATTTCGGCGACCGAAACTATACCTGCGTTAAAAGGTTTGTTCGATGGAATGGCGATTCGCGTTCCAACTCCAGTGGGGAGCTTATCTGACTTTACTATGTTATTGGCGCGTGATGTTACCTCTGAAGAAGTTAATCAGGCTTTCACTGATGCTGCAAATCATCCTTTGTACAAAGACAGAATTTCGGTTACAACAGATCAAATCGTTTCTTCCGATATCGTCGGGAATCCTTCATCTGCAATCGTAGATTTATCTCTAACTAAAGTTGTTGGTGGTAATATGGTAAAAGTTATTGCATGGTATGATAACGAATTTGGTTACTCTAATCGTTTGGTAGAGCAGTGTGTGTTGGTTGGTAAAACTTTAAAAAAATAAAAACCGAACGTGGGAGCGTTCGGTCGGGCTTGAGGTTAAGCTATGTTGTAGAAGATTGTGATCAGAAATACCAGTCCAAACACTACTAGAGTGAACAGGAATGTTTTGGGGGAGGTAGTTTCGAACCAACTCGTTGTTTGCGGCTTATCTAGCCGATTAGCCATAATGCACCTCCAGTTACAAGCATTGCGATAATGATTATCATCGTTGTGCCTGGACTTACAAACAGAGCATCTTCGCCGACATGGGCATTCGCCATCCATTTAAAAAAAGCCATAACACCTCCTTCGGTACGCGACTTGTCTAAATTTCAGACCTCTGTATTAAACCATAATTTAGAAACATTGTCAATAAAGCAGATATCCACAAATAAAAGCCTCAAAAATAAGCGAATAATTCTTCGCTTAGATTTAAATGAGTCTATTGATAAGTCGGGAAAACTGCTTGATGATTACAGAATCCAAGCTGCTTTACCTACCACCTCGCAACTTCAAAAAAATGGAAATAAGCTCGTGATAATTTCGCATTTAGGAAGACCGGAAGGGAAAGTGGTTAAGTCGCTATCCCTGGAACCAATTGCAAAATCACTAGCAGAAAAACTGAACTATAAATTTGTTAAAGCTGATGCCAAGTTACCAGAGTACGCAGTGAAGCATTTTATTTTGTTTACAGGGGATCTTACCGATGCCACTGTTCGTCAGCAATTGATTCATCAAACTCCTGCCGATATTGTTATGCTCGAGAACATTCGTTTTTATGAAGGTGAAGAAAAAAACCAAGACAAGTTTGCACGCCAACTTGCTGAGCTAGGTGATGTCTATGTGAATGATGCGTTTAGTGTTTCTCATAGAGCGGAGGCTTCTAACTCAGCCATTACAAAATATTTGCCAAGCTATGCGGGTCCATTGCTTTCCAAAGAAATAGCCGCGCTAGATATATTGATTTCTGGAAGAATCAAAAAGCCATTTGTGTTAATGATGGGCGGAATAAAAATTTCTGATAAAGCCAAAACGTTAATGAGCCTTGGAAAGCGCGCTGATCAAATTTTGATTGGCGGCGGTTTGGCAAACTTATTTTTACATGCTAAAGGTTATAATGTTGGAAGTGATCAGCTTGATAAAGCCGGGTCCCAGTTATCAAAACAATTATTATTAAATCTAAAACATAAATTAGTTTTTCCCGATGATGTAATTGTTTACTCACCTCAGAAACGAACAGGGATCAAGATTGTGGCAAAGAACTTAACACAAATATCTCAGACAGATAAAGTATACGACATCGGACCTAAAACTATTTTAGCTTATACCAAAATTTTACAAACAGCCGGAACAGTTTGCTGGAATGGACCTATGGGTTATTTTGAGGAAAAACCCTATCGATCTGGCACAATGGCTTTAGCTAAAGTAATTGGTGGAATTGGAAAGCGAAAAGCATATACGGTGGCGGGCGGTGGCGAAACTGTGGCGGCGATCAGGCAAAGCGGTCAGTTTGGTCATCTGGATCATATTTCGACAGGCGGCGGTGCAATGTTGGAGTATTTAGCAGGTTCAAAGCTTCCAGGTATTGAGGCATTAAAATAATATTGAATCTGCTTACAAAGCTGGTTAAGCCAGCTTTTTGTTTTTAAATAAAAATGGTATAATAAACGCAACCTAAACTCTTTGAAACAAAAATTTTCAAAATAAATGTCAGTTATAACCAAATTATCTGCCCGCCAAATCTTAGATAGCCGGGGCAATCCAACCATAGAAGTTACTGCATATTGTGGTAAACATTTTGCTGTTGCCTCGGTACCTAGTGGAGCATCAACAGGGAGTCATGAAGCTCATGAGCTTCGAGATGGCGGTAAAAAATATAATGGACTCGGAGTGACTAAATCGGTCCGGGTTGTCGAAAAAATCATATCTCCGCTGTTAAAGGGCATGAGTGTTTTCGATCAGGCAGCAGTGGATGCCAAGATGATTCAGAAGGACGGGACTGCTCGTAAAGAGAAATTGGGAGCTAACAGTATTTTAGGTGTTTCTCTGGCCGTGGCGCGTTTAGGTGCGCATCTTAGCCATCAATCATTGTACGTTTACTTGGCAAAAAGTTACGGGTTCAAAAAATCTTTTCGATTACCAACTCCATTGTTAAATGTATTGAATGGTGGATTGCACGCAGACAGCGGGACCGATATTCAGGAATTCTTTTTTATTCCCAAGCGCGGAAAATTTGCCGATAAGCTTGAGCTGGGCGTCGGGGCTATTTTGGAATTGAAACGCATTTTAAAAAAGAAAAGAATGTCTACGGGAGTGGGGGATGAAGGGGGTTTTGCGCCGCAAATTCATTCGAATGAAAAGGCGTTACGATTGCTTACTTCAGCGCTGCATTCGGCCAAAATCAAAGTCGGCAAGGAAGTGGCACTGGGTATCGATGCAGCGGCGACAGAATTTTACGATATAGACAAGGAAATCTATGCCCTGCGCGCCGATAAAAAGCATTTTAAACCCGCTAGTATGTATCGTTTGTACACCAGGTGGGCAAAGCGATACCATTTAGAAATCATTGAAGATGGTTGCGCAGAAGATGATTTAGTTGGTTGGCAAAAACTGACTATGCATTTAGGGTCGCATGTTAGGTTGGTTGGCGATGATTTATTCGTCACTGATTCATCCAGACTTCAAGCAGGAATTATCGCAGGTGTGGCAAATACAATTCTAATAAAACCAAATCAAGTTGGAACCCTAACCGAAACCATGGAAGCAATTGCTTTAGCGAAAAAGTATAGTTATCAAGTAATTATTTCTCATCGCAGTGGAGAAACTACTGATGATTTTATAGCCGATTTAGCTGTTGCAGTTTCGGCGGACTATATTAAAGCAGGAAGTCTGTCTCGTGGTGAAAGAATGGCCAAGTACAATCGATTATTGCAAATTGCCGAGGAGTTAAAACAGTAATGATTGAGTTAGGTGAGTACGAACATTATAAGGGCGGTCGCTATGAAGTGATCGCAAATGCAATCTACGAATCTACGGAAGAGCCCGTCGTAGTTTACAAGGCTTTGTATGATAACTCAATGTCAGAGTATTGGGTTAGAACAGAACTTGATTTTAACTCAGAAGTAGAATTCGAAGGTAAGACTGTGCCAAGGTTTAAGAAAGTTTAAGATGGCCAAAACCTATAAAAAAATTGTACTTGTAGTTCTAGACGGCTTCGGAGTCGCGACTTATAGCCATGGTAACGCGGTTGCTTTGGCGAATCCGGAATCCCTTAATGACATGATAGCTCATTATCCTTCATTAACGTTGTTGGCATCTGGTCCAGTGGTTGGATTGCCTTGGGGTGAAATGGGAAACTCAGAGGTGGGTCACTTAAATATGAGTGCAGGTCGAATTGTCGGACAAGACTTACCGAGAATTAATTCGGCGATTTCTGACCGTTCATTTTTTAGTAATACGGTCTTTTTAGATGCCATTGATCATGCTAAAAAAAATAACTCTAAACTCCATGTGGTCGGCTTGCTTAGCGAGGGAGGTGTTCATGGAAGCAGTGAACATATCTATGCGCTGCTTGGTTTAGCTGCCGAACAGAACTTTAAAGAAGTATATATTCACATGATTACTGATGGTCGAGATACAGGACCAAAAGTGGCTTTAGATAGTTTGCGAAAGCTTCAGGCTAATATGAGCACTTTGGGTATCGGTAAAATTGCTACAATTACTGGAAGATTTTATGCTATGGATCGCGGAGGGCACTGGGAGCAAACTTTAGCAACTTATCGAGCCATGGTTAAAGGCGCTGGAGCTTCGGCAGAATCGGCAGAAGATGCCATATTGAATAACTACAATCAAAATATATTTGATGAGATGATCCCACCAACTGTGATTGTAAATCGTGATGAGGAATCGGCAATCAAACCAACAGGTGTCGTTGAAAGTGGGGATAGTATAATCTTCACTAATTTTCGTTCCGACCGAGCCTTGCAACTCACAGAAGCTTTCACAAAGCCACAACTAATAAAAGCAGGCAATGTTCACGAAGCTTTATCAGATTTATTTTTTGTGACAATGACTGAATACTTTGAGGACTTACCTGTACATGTCGCATTTCCTCCGACAAATTTAAAAAACAATTTAGCGCAAACTATTTCGCAAAACGGTTTGAGGCAATACCATATCGCTGAAACAGAAAAGTACGCTCATGTAACTTCATTTTTTAATGGTGGCGTAAGTGGTGCGTTACCCGGTGAAGAGCGAGAGATTGTACAGAGTCCGGCAAATAATAGAAGTTACGAAGATCATCCCGAGATGTCAGGGATAGAATTAACAGCAAAGCTTATTGATAAAATTACTAAAGAGGATTTTTCATTCTATCTTGCTAATTTTGCGAACGCGGACATGGTTGGTCATACTGGCAATATTGATGCTGCAATTAAAGCCGTCAGCTTTCTTGATAGATTTTTAGAACAGATCATGCGGGTAGTTTTAAGTGTAGATGGTTTATTAATTATCACAGCCGATCATGGTAACGTAGAAGAAATGATAGATAGGAAAAGTGGCGGGATTAATAAAGAACACACTACAAGTCCGGTCCCTATGGTTATTATTGCTAATGACCTTGCTTTCTCTACACAGAAATCTAGAAACTACACATCTTTATCAAGTATGGTCCCAGCAGGTGTTATTTCTGACATTGCTCCAACAGTTTTAGAATTTTTGGGCTTAGAAAAGCCAAAAGATATGACTTCGGTGAGTCTTGTAGAGCAAATTCTAAATCAATTGGAATAAAATATTTAGTATTTTTTGAAAGTTTAGCCTAAATTTAAGTAATTTTTCACTAAATTTATTAAAAATTTGCAGTTTGAGATGATGTGCTATGATGGAAAGAGATTAATTTTCATTCATGGCAAAGCTCTGGCAAATCAAACCATCGGTTCCTCAGTCTATATTAGAACAGTTCCCAGAATTGTCTTCTTTGCAAGTACAATTGCTTTATAATTTGAACCTAACCGACCCCGACCGGGTTGATTGGTTTTTAACTCCGGATTATCATAATTTGTATGATCCGTTTTTGTTTACCCAAATGCAAGTGGCAGTGGATCGTACCTGGGAAGCAATTCAAAAAAACGAAAAGATTTTAATTTATGGTGATTATGATGCTGATGCGGTCACGGCTAACGCTGTATTGACCCAAACTTTTAGATACCTTGGTGTTGAAGTCGAAAGTTACATCCCAGATCGCTTCACTGAAGGTTATGGTTTGAACTTAGAAGCATTTCAGAAAATAAAAGATCAGGGTGTAAAGGTTGTGATCACTGTGGATTGCGGAACCAATTCAACTGCAGAAGCAGATTATTGCAAAGCGAATGGAATAGATTTAATTATCACTGATCACCATGAAATCACAGGTAGTATCCCTAATGCATTTGCATTAGTGAATCCAAAAAATCCCAATGAAGTTTATCCTGATAAACAAATCACCGGTGTTGGGGTCGCTTATAAGTTTGCAAAGGCTTTGTTATCTAATCACGAGAAAGTGATGACTCAGCGGGGTGTTTCAATCGAAGATCATATTCCTGAATGGGATAAGTGGCTATTAGATTTAGTTGCGATTGGTACAGTCGCTGATTGTCATTCGTTGTTAGGTGAAAACCGCATCCTCGTTAAGTTCGGTTTGAAAGTTTTACAAAAGACTCGCTGGATGGGACTTCGTTTGCTGATGGAAAATGCGGGAATAGATTTAAAACAAAAAAATCCTGATTCAGTGACTTTGGGTTTTGCAATTGCACCACGCATTAATGCCGCGGGCAGATTAGAGCACGCAAACGTAGCTCTTCAATTGCTCACTACAAATGATTATGCAACAGCGATAGATTTAGCAAATCGTATTGAAGAAATTAATCGTCGCAGACAAGACATAACCGCGCGAATAGTTTCCGAAGCAAAAGAGAAAGCTGAAGCGATTCGCAGTAGGAAAATTTTGGTACTATCAGATCCAAGTTGGGCGAAAGGTGTTGTGGGAATCGTCGCCGGAAAACTAGCCGAGCATTACAAGAAACCTGTGATTGTTCTCGAAAGAGGTGAAAAAGAAAGCACAGGTAGTGCTCGTAGTAGTAGAGGGTTTGATATCGTCTCAGCTCTAAAAGCTTGTGCTCCGTATCTTAGTCGCTTTGGTGGGCACAAGGAAGCTGCCGGACTTACTCTTTCAAACGATAAACTAGATGAATTTTATGTAGAACTGTTAAAATATACAGAGAGGCATTGGCCAGAAGAACTACCTGAAGCAGTACTAGAAATTGATGCTGAATTATCTGAAAGTGATTTTTCATTTGATCGATACGCTGAAATTGAATTACTTGAACCGTTTGGTGCAGGCAATCCGAAGCCAATCTTTGCTGTGAAGGGCGCGACGCTTGCTAGTTACCGCACTGTTGGCGCGGATCAAAACCATTTACAATTGAAAATTGCAATTGGCGAAAAGTTAATTGATTGCATAGGATTCAGTATGGGATATAAGGCTGGACAACTAGAAGTTGGGCAAGATTTAGATTTATGCGGTGAGCTATTATCTGATTCATGGAACGGTACAAAGAAATTAAAAATGCGCGTTATTGATATTAAACTAGTAGAGACTGTTGATCAAGAATCAAAAGTCGAAAGTATAGAAACTAATGAGTCAAAACAACAACTCCAAAAAACTATTTCTTAGTACCGACGGGGGAGCCAGAGGCAATCCTGGACCAGCTGCACTTGGTTTTGTAATAACCGACGAGTCAGGTTCGGTTTTGGTAGAACGTGGTCGTTATTTGGGCGAGACAACTAATAATGTTGCTGAATACTCAGCTCTCATCGACGGCTTGGCGACAGCACTCGAACTCGGTGCTACAGATATGGTTATCAAAATGGATTCCGAGTTAATTGTAAAGCAGATGAGCGGTGAGTACAAAATCAAGCAACCCCACTTACAGGAACTGGCAAAGGAAGTGAGGGTGCTACTATCACAATTTACTACTTATAAATTTGAACATGTGCTGCGAGAATTTAACAAAGCGGCTGATGCTCAAGTGAATATAGCGATAGACGAAGCTTTGGGTAAATAAAAAACCTTCCTCACGGAAGGTTTTGGATTTTTTACTTGCGAATGACTATCGAATGTAGTTGTCCGTCTGCGAGGAATACAAGCTTGCGTTCGTCCACTGATATCATTAGCTTGTTTACTGTTTGTCCGCTAAATAACTGATATCGATTTTGATTACCCCGATTATCAATTTCAATTGCTTCACTGCCAAAGTTGCCGGTGATGAAACCGTAACCAGTAGTTGGTACTACAACTGCACCACTAATTTGATTGGTATTTCGACTTAGTAATTCTGTTTGTGCGGAGCTAAAGTTATAAAAAAAGATTTCTGTAGGTGTGAAGAAAGTTAAACGTTGTTTAGCTGACTCCAGCTCAACACCCAATACAGAATTTTTTAACAACTCTAATTGTTGGTTAACTCTGAATAAAGAGTCATTGCTAAGTAAGAATAATTCCTTTTGGTTTGTTAACAATAACTTGATGTTGTTAGTATTCGGAACTCCTTCACCAACTAAGACTAATTGTTTTTGGAGTTCTGGACCTCTGAAAAAATAAGTTGCTAATTCGGTATTTTGACCACCCCTTGCCACATAAAGTAGGTTGTCTCGGTAGGTAAAACCGTTTACTTCCTCGAGGAGTAATCTTGGTGTACCACTGTTCTGACTAATAAACAGCTGATTATTGGTTAAACCGAATACTGTGTTACTTTCACCGAACTCTAATTGTTCAGCAGACGCTAATGGGGCGGGGAGATTAGTTAGGCTAAGAGTTTCAACATTTAAGATTGTCCATTGATTGGCATCAGTCTTCGCGAAGAAAAAATTATTTTGATTACTGGCTTTAAATTCTGTTATGAGAACATTTTGTTGAGTAGCTAGAACTTCTTCCTTTCTATCTAAATCGTAAACACGAATAGTTTTATCTTCTGATACATAAATAATTTGGTTACGGTGTGAAATGGCTGTGATTACTCCGTTAGCGAATTGTTCAGGTGCTGCATCTAGGAGGAGTAATACCGTATCGCTAACTCGGCCTGCATATGTGACTTGCCCTGTTTCGATAAACAAATCTTTTATCCATGGTCTAAAACCTTCCGCACGAACTTCTACGTTATGCCAACCTTGAGGTACGAATCTTGTAGTACTAGGAGTTTTACTAATTTTTTCACCATTAAGAAAAACATCTGCCCCATTAGGAACGCTTTGCACATCAAGAATACCAGTGCCTCGTAGTGAGTTGTCAGTAAAAGGTAAATTCCTACCTGTGATGTATAAAACTATTAGTGGTGCCATCACTAAAAATACGATAAAGAAAATGGCAATCAGAAGGTATCGAGATATTGAATCCATAAAAATTTATTAGTTCGAAGTAGTTATATTATAGCAGAAAAGCCGTTTTGTCGAGTCTTTACCGTCTTCCCAAATAAAGATACAATTGAGAGGCATTTTAAGAACAATATGACCTCAAAAGACGATAAATTTATAATAACCGGTGGATCTCCAATCAGTGGTGAAATCGCTGTTGTGGGAGCCAAAAACGCCGCTTTGAAAGCTCTTGCCGCGAGCTTAATTTTGAGTGAAGGCAGTGTGATTCAGAATGTCCCTCAAATTGAGGATATTCAGCGCTTAATTGATATCATTGAAGATTTGGGTGTAGAGATAGAGCGAGACGGGAAAAACTATACTATCGCAGACCCAAAGATTAAAAAAGCAATTTTAGATCCAACGCTTCATCAACGAACTCGCTCCTCAATTTTATTGGCGGTACCGATTTTGCTCCAGCACGGTGAAGTAGAATTTGCATACCCTGGCGGTTGCGTAATTGGTAAAAGACCAATTGATTTTTTCCTAAACGGATACCGCGAGTTTGGAATCGACATCGAAGAAAATTCTGCAGGCTTTAAATTATCCGCAAAAAATTTGAAACCAGCCAAAATAGTTTTTGGCCGTATCAGTGTAACTGGAACCGAAGCAATGATGATGTTGGCTAGTCGTGTTGTCGGAAAGAGTGAAATTATTAACGCAGCTATGGAACCGGAAGTAATTGCGCTAGGAGAGTTTCTAAATAGTTGTGGTGCTAAAATTTCGGGGCTTGGCACTCCGCATTTAACAATCGAAGGTGTAGAGAAGTTATCTGGCGGAACTTATATTACTCCGCCCGATAGAATTGAAGCAGGAACTTTTGCAATTTTGGCCGCGGCAACCAACTCCGAATTAATCGTAACCAATATTGAACCAAGTCATATGGAAGTGTTTTGGCAACTACTTAGGCAGGCCGGAATCAGGTTTGAACTCGGCTTCAATAGTGTTAAGATGATTCCATCGCTTGGCCAATTGAAGGCAATCCCAAAAGATATAATCACTCACGAATATCCCGGATTTCCAACAGACCTACAAGCTCCGATGGCGGTGTTGATGACTCAGGCAAAGGGGCAATCGTTAATTTTCGAAACGATTTACGAAGGCCGACTATTCTATGTAGATTTGCTCAACAGCATGGGCGCAGATATTTTTATGGCTGATCCTCATCGCGTGATGATTACAGGACCAACTAAGTTGCAAGGAGCGAAGTTAACTTCACCAGATATCAGAGCGGGGATTGCGATGGTTATTGCCGGATTGATTGCCGATGGTCAGACTGAAATCGATAACATTTATCAAATTGATAGAGGATACGAAAACATTGAGGCAAGATTGCAGAGCATTGGCGCAAAGATTGAAAGAATTAAAAGTTAGTTAATAGTAAGTAGTAAGTAGAGAATAAGTTTCAAATGTTATTATGCGATACTAGTTACTAATTACTTTCTACTTATTACCAATTAATATTATGTTTCAAAACAAGATAGGAATCGACTTAGGAACAGCGAATGTATTAGTTCATGTTCCAAAGCGAGGAATAATTATCAACGAACCAACAGTAGTAGCGGTGTCATTAGAAGACAATCGTGTGTTAGCGGTTGGGCAGGAAGCCAAGGAAATGTTGGGTCGTACTCCTGAAACTATTGTGGCACATCGCCCTATGAAAGACGGTGTGATTGCCGACTACCGCGTTACTGAAGCCATGCTTCGTTACTTTATTAACAAAGCTTTGGGTAAGGTTCGTTTCTTCCGCCCCGAGGTTATGATTAGTGTTCCAGGTGGAATTACATCCACAGAGCGTCGCGCTGTAATCGACGCAGCTCAAAGTGCTGGTGCGAAAACCGCTTTTGTTATAAAGGAAACTGTGGCAGCAGCAATTGGAGCAGGAATCCCAATTTCTTCAGCGAGCGGTAATTTAATTATAGATATGGGCGGCGGTACGACTGACGTGGCAGTACTTTCTTTAGGTGGAATTGTAAATTCAACATCTGTGCGTTGTGCTGGCAATAAAATTGACCAAGCGATTATTGAATACGTTCGCAAGAAACATGGTTTGGCGATTGGTGACCGTACAGCCGAAAGTATAAAAATTTCAATTGGTAGCGCGTTAGCTTTACCAGATGAAGAAGTTGCGGAAATCAAAGGACGCGACAATATTACAGGTTTGCCAAAAACAGTTACCATTTCAACAAACGAAGTTGTCGAAGCTATTCAAGAAGAACTCAAACAGATTGTTCGCGCGGTTAAAACTGTTTTGCAAGATACACCGCCAGAATTAGCGAGTGATATTATCGATAAAGGTATGATTATGACCGGTGGTACTGCCCAGCTTCGCAACTTGGATCAGTATATTTCTAAAGCCGTTGGCGTGCCGTGTTATGTGGCAGAAGAACCGTTGCTCTGTGTTGCTAAGGGAACAGCAATCGCTCTAGATCATTTGGATAGTTATAAGAAGAGTATTCTTAGTATCAAATAATATTTTGTCATCCCGGTAGCTACAAGCGACGAAGTCCGCCTAAATCTCGTAGAGATTTTGGCGGACGAAGTCGCGCGGGCTAGCCGGGACCCATAAAAAAAGACGACCGTGAGAGCGGTCGTTTTGCGTTAGCCAAAGCATCCTTGTTGTTTTGACAAATATGCTTCGGTGAGATTGTCGTTGATTTTTTCAAATAACGACGTAACTTTGCTAAGTTCTTCGTCAGTTATGACCGGCTCATGGTTTGATGAATGGGCTCGCCAAAGTTTTGTCTTGAACTCCTTCAGGTTTTTGAGGCAAGATTGCAAGTGCTCGGAGAATACAGATTCGAATGCTTGTTCTTCTCTGAGCCATTCTAATCCCACCATAGCTTCCCAGGTGAGGTTAGTATGCCTTCGGGTTTTTTCATCGAACTGAATCAACGGGTTGTCAGCATAGTTTTTGACGGTTTCGAGAAACTTGATTCCACTGTCTATACCTTTGATGTTTTGTTCAAGCCTTGCAGGATCACTCCACACCTTCATTCGCAAGGGGTATGTAATTATCGCGATGACAGACCTATCAGCGGCATCGTCAGGACTATCAAATCCTCGGGTACAGCCTTTGCTCGGATGATATACCATTTCAATTTCCTCCTTATTAAATTCACTATACTTGAGGTTTTTTTGAAGGTCAATTAGGAGATTTTAAGAAAATAGGGTATAATATTTTTATAAAAGTTCGCTCAAGAAATAAACATCAAAATGCATACTACACGCCGTAAGGCCTTATATCTATTTTTAAGTTCATTGTTGGGTATTTTGCTATTGCAAATGCTTCATCGTTCCATTTTTGTTATTTACGATATCATTGGAGATTTTTTTCCCGCTCAATCATGGTTAAACCTAGATTTTTACACACTTTCCGTAATCGATTTTAGTACTGTTATTTTGTTTATGTTTATCGGTGGATGGTACGGAATTTGGTTGGGACTTCATTGGTACAAACAAATTTACGAAGATGGGGAAGTGATGTCTTGGTTCCATGGTTTTGTTCCTCATAACTGGCGAAGCAAGAAAGTTAGATCTCAATCTGAAATTACTTCAAGTCCAGCACAGAGCGGCGCTCCTAAGAAGTTAGTGGTGGAATCTAAACCGTCCGATGGTTTTCAAACTTTCAGATCAGTAATGACCAAGCCAGTTTGGAATTTTGATGAGATAAAATCAGCTCCAAAAAAATCTGTTGAAGTCACTGAATCAAAAACTGAAACGGTAGTTGAAAAGCCTGTCGCAAAGAAACGGGTCGCTAAAAAGCGAGTGGCGAAAAAGTCTGTTCGCAAAGTGGCGAAAAAAACAGCTGACCCAGAGGTTGAATAACTTTCATCTTACACTAAGCATTGCGCAAATAGAAAAAAATACTGTAGTATCTAGATAATGACACCAGCTCAGCTCATTCTCAAAACTTTGTTCATGCAAGTTTTTTTGATAATTATAAAGGTTATCTTTTTTGGTTTTTTGAATGTAACACTACTGCCAATCTTAATTATTTATTACCTTCTTCTTGCGGCCGCCGCAATTGCACTAATCAGAAGATTCGGCCCGATAAATTATTTCGAAGCTTTTCTGGCTATGATTCTATGGGTAATTATCAGTCTGGTTTCAGATTTAATTATCACCTCGTCAATTATCGGCAGAGAAGTTTATAGCGATTGGCACTTCTGGTTGTCTTACGGGGTGGTTCTACTTGCCATGCTAATCTTTCACAAAAAACAACATGTCGAGGTTCGTAAAGCTATGAAATAATTTTATTCCTAATACCAAAATAAAAACCCCAAAATGTGCGGCCGCACAAATCGGGGTTTTTCAATTTGTAGACTTAAGATTGAATTTTTATCTCAGCGGAGGGGTGGTAATAGTAATTTTTAAGTTATTGTTGTTAATTTTCCTTGAAATATACTCTTAATTTTCTTACCCCGATTTGTGCGGCCGCACAAATCGGGGTAAGGACTTAGAATGATTCTATGGTTAATTTCAATCTTGTAAAAAGGTGTACGTTCGTATACTATATTAGTACGAATAATTCATCGACAACAAAATGCAACCTATTATCGCACACATCGACATGAATAGTTACTTTGCCACGTGCGAACAGTAAGACAATCCTAAGTGGCGAGGAAAGCCTGTGGGAGTGTGTGAGCACCTAGGCGGTATTATTATTGCAGCCAGCGTGGAAGCCAAAAGATGGGGGATTAAAACCGGAACGCCAGTTTGGGAGGCGCGTAAACTTTATCCCAAAATTATTCTTACTAAAACTAATCCAAGTCGCTATCGATTTTACACAAGTCGGTTTTTAAAAGTTTTCGCTGATTACACTGACCGTATCGAAAAATATAGTATTGATGAAGCCTTTTTGGACTTGACCATGGCGTGTAATATCCGTGGTTATCAAAATGGTGTTCTTCAAAAAATGGATCCTTGGCAAGAAGCGGTGCGGATTATTGAAGAGATTAAACTGCGCATGGTTACAGAGGTTGGTGATTATATCACTTGCAGCGCAGGCATCTCTTATAGCAAATTGGTTGCCAAGATCGCTTCCGATTTGCAAAAACCAAATGGGCTAGTGATTGTTCGACCAGAAGATAAAGACAGTCTTTACGATAGACTAGTTTTAACCGACGTACCGGGAATTGGTAACCGTCAAGAACGCAACCTTAACAAGTTGGGAATTTTGACATTAAAAGATTTGCGAGATTATCCACTTAGCAAATTGGTAACTCATTTTGGAATTGGCGGCGTTCATTTGCATAGTATGGGCCAGCTTGAAGGAACATGGAAAGAAAGTTTTGGTGATGATGTAATAGCAAGCCCGATGAAGTCTATAGGGCATATGTACACGATTCCTATGGAGTATCGTAAGAAAGGTGTATTCAGATCGGTGTTGTATAAATTGTCCGAGATGGTGGCGGCAAGGCTTCGTGTAAACGGTCTAATGGGTAATCACGTTTACGCTCACGCTTATAACGGTGATGAGGTTCATGTGGGGAAAGGTGCCAAGATTGGTTATCATTCGCAGGACGGCAGAGAACTTTACTTGGAAGCTTTGAATTTGCTCGCTCAAACAACTTCGCTCTCTGAGCTCGAGAACAACACATATTTTGTTGGCGTCACAGTTGGTGGATTAGTGCCTTTTGTTCCTCAAGCGGCATTGTTTGAAGATACAGAGCGACGCCAGCGACTTAGCTTGGCCTTAGATAAAATCAATAATAAGTATGAAGACTTCACAATTGCACGCGTGCCAGCGTTCTTGGCGCGCGATATTATTCGCGATTCGGTTGGTTTTGGCCGGATGAAAGAATTCAAAACAACTTTCATGCGCGGCGGGCAAGGACGGTTTAAGTAATTTGTGGTATAATTAGTGCAATAAAGTTTCAGTATTCTGTAAGTTCGAGAGAAGACGAAACTTCACCCTGTTGAACAGCCGCTGCGTGGCTCGTGCTTTACACGGTTCAACAGGGCAAGAAAATAAAATGGTTCAGATACCAAAATACAAACAATTTATCAGCGAGTTTGTTCGTCAACAGATGACCGTGCTAGGTCCAAACTTAGCAGTCTCCACAGCTAATCGAACAGTTGGTTTAGAAGTGAATCATAAAGGTGCCGCGTTAGAAATAACTGGCGACCCAGCTTTGGTTTTGAAAACCATGTTAGGGGAGTTTTCAAAATTATCACCTCATCTAACCAATTACTTTACGCGAACTTTCTTTGTAAAGTATCCCGATATCGCCGAAGAATATGGTGAGCCGATCCCAAAAATTAATTTCGTTTGCGCCTTAATTAAGCCTAAAGCATGACCGTACTAATACTTTTATTGGTAGATTTTGCATTGCTTTCTATCGTGTTGGCTTTTTATTTGCGTAGGATGTACAAAGAGCGCCAGGCTTTGATGGGAAAGGCAGACAAATCTTACGAACTTCAACAGCAGATGTATCAAGTTGAGGTCCTACAAGAAATAAACGAACGTATTGGTTACTCACTTGAAGGTAATAAGGTTATCGAAATTATTACGAACAGTTTAGGGAACTTGCTTGAATACGAAACAGTTTCGTTTATGTTGTATAACAAAACTGAAACAGTAGTATTTAAGTGTCACGTTCATCAGAGTGTTAATCACAGGTTTATTTCTCAAGTTAAAGAGCATATGTTACGAGCCACTGAAACTGTGTGTGGTGGTTTAGACAGCAACATCAAACTAGATGAGCGTATTGGTGGAGCTCTCCTACAAGATCATTTAGACATAGATGTAAAATCTTATGTGAACATTCCTGTTGTAATTGGGAATGAATTACTTGGGTTAATCAATCTTTCTTCCTCAAAACCAGATTTGTTTGATCACAATCAGGCATCGGTTTTATTTAATATTACCAACCAAGCTGCGGTTGCTGTTGGTCAATTACAAACCATGCTAGAAAGTGAAAAAGGTAAATTGACTGGTATAATTGCAGCTATGACGGATGGTGTACTAATGGTTGATTTGGAAAATAAGTTAGAAATTTATAACCCAGCCGTAGTTGACCTACTTTCATTACCTGTTGGTCGAACAATTACCATGTTTGATATTCTTGATAGCTTAGCTGGTAAAGTGGATTTAAGAACCAAAATTGAACAAGCTTTGGCTAAAGGAGCACCTGTTGAAGTTAAGGAGGTATTACTGCACGATAAAGCTATGGAGATTACTATTACTCCTGTGCGCGATCATGCAGGGAGTCAACGTGGTGTTGCTGTAATTTTGCATGATGTTACTTCCGAAAAATCTTTGGAAAAATTACGTCAGGAGTTTACAGCTATGATGGTGCACGAACTTCGTGCTCCGCTTACAGCAGTTCGTTGGTCGGCTGAGAGTTTACTGAAACATCTTTCAGATGCAAAAGCTCAACTTGAATCCGCATCTGTGAAAGATAGCGTTTCCAACATCGATATCGCCGCAACTAATATGCTAGAACTTGTTAATGATTTGCTCGACGTTGCAAAAATTGAAGCAGGGAAGTTTGATTTAAACATTCAAGAATACGACCTTTCCGAAATAATTTCAGAAGAAGTTAACACATTTAAAGCTCAAGCCGAGAGTAAACATTTGTCTTTGAACTTTATAACCCCAGGTCCAATCAAAGTTAAATGTGATAAAGTCCGAATCGGACAAGTTATCAGTAATTTATTATCGAATGCTATCAAATACACCGATAGTGGTCAGGTTGATATTCATCTATCCGTTGATTCGGTGACGAATCAAGTTGTGGTTGCAGTTAAAGATAGTGGTCTTGGTGTCAGTCGAGAAGATTTGGCTGTGTTATTCTCAAAGTTTAAACAACTCAAGACCTTCGATAGGACTCAAAAAGGTACTGGTTTAGGTTTGGTGGTAAGCCGTGGTATTGTTGAGGCTCATCATGGCAGGATTTGGGCTGAAAGTGCAGGAGAAAACCTAGGTTCGACCTTCTCGTTTAGTTTGCCTCTTAATTAGCTAAGGGGTATAATTAATAAATAAATTAACTTAATTTAAATGCCAAAAATTGTAATCGCTGAAGATGACCAAATGATTTCTGCTTCTCTTGAAGCTGGATTTACCCAAGCCGGATTTGAAGTCGCATTGGGTGGTGATGGGGAAGAGGCTTTGCTAAAAATTCGTGAAAGTAAACCAGATGTTGTTCTATTGGATATCATGATGCCAAAATTAGATGGCATTGGTGTTGTTTGGGAGTTAAAAGCAGACGACGAGCTTTCAAAGATTCCAGTTGTTATGTTAACTAATCTTAGTGATCCGGCAACGGTAAGTAAAATCTTAGAAGCTGGCGTCACCGATTATTTACTTAAAAGCGAGCAATCGATAGATGAAATTGTAAGCAAGGTTACCGAAGTAATGAATCGCGGTTAAAATTAGTTATGGATGTATTTGCACACGCCTTGTGGACAAACGCAGTTTTCCACGCTAAATATCATACTCAAAGAAAGATGCGGTACTTGGCCGCATTTTTTGGCTTTGGCTTTGATTTAATAGGATTTGCTCCTTTGTTTATCTATATGATATTTTCAGGACGCTTCTTCTCAGGAGAGCAGTTTCCATTTGAAGCGACAAATTGGACTTTTAGTTTTGCAGAAACAGCATATAATTATACTCACAGCATCGTTGTGTTTGCCATTAGTTTTATTTTAGTAAATTTCATTATCAACTCAGTGATGTATTTCCGTGATAAGATAAATTACAAATTTTACTTTTTTTGGCCGATGCTTGGTTGGCTTTTACACATTCTACTAGATATTCCTACTCATCCTGATTTTTATCACACACCGTTTTTGTGGCCGATCTCCGATTACCAGTACACTGGTGGGATTGCGTGGTCTAACCCAATTTTCATGGGGGTTAATTACGGACTACTCATTTTAGTCTACATTGGAATCTATATTTATCAAAAAAGAAAGTACAATGAAAACTAAGGAACTTTACCTCATTGCGCATAATATTCGCTCACTCCATAACGTTGGGGCGATTTTCAGAACGGCCGATAGCTTTGGTGTGGATAAAGTATATTTAACCGGTTATACTGGCGCGCCAAATGGTAAGAATGCCGATAAAATCTCGAAGGTTGCGCTTGGTGCTGAGCAGTTCGTGGCGTGGGAGAAAAAGGTCCAATTAGGGCCGTTAATAAAAAAACTGCGAGCCTCTGGTGTGAGGATTGCAGTACTAGAAAACAATATTCAGCGAAAGATAACCTCTTTGCCGAATTTTAAACCGAAGTTTCCTCTCGCATTGATTTTAGGTGAGGAAACCAAAGGTAATACCAAGCAGATCTTGGATTTGGCCGATGATATTTTAGAAATACCTATGCATGGTCAAAAAGAAAGTCTTAATGTTTCTGTCGCTTGTGGTGTTGCACTTTATCAAATACGAAAATAAAAAGAGCCGAAGCTCTTTTAGCTGATCTATTCATACTCAAATTCAAACTTCTTTGGACGACCAGCTGCCATCCATTTGGCGAGTGATTCTGAAGTTGGCTTTCGCTGGCATTCGCAGCCACATGGGCCAGCGTGAATTTCGCCACCTATAGAAATTTGATCTGCACCATGACAACGGTGTTCATATGGCTCATGAACGTTACAGCCATCACAGATTATATTTGTATTCATCGTAAATTCCTCCCGTAGTGTGTAAATGATGACAACTTATGGAGAAGTCATCAATCTTTTTGCGGCGCTAATGAATCGCGCGAGTTCTTTGTGATTCATTGTGTCGTCGTGTGGATGCCTTAGTTTTCCTTCGGCGTCAATCGACAACGAATCGTATTTTTCGACAAGTGGGCGAATGCTTTCAAGATTTCCTGAATGAAGCCCGCCGGCGATTCCGAAACGGATCTTATCATTCAGTCCTCGTCCGTAGAGTTCGCTAAGATATTCATCAGTCTTATCGATGTTCATTTCTTTCCCTTCACCGCCCGATGGATCAAGTAGGACGTAGTCAATCAGTCCTGAGTATTCTGCGCTGATTTTATCAGCGAGAATAGTCGGATTTTTATTGATGACCCCGAAAGCTTCTCTGCCGATTTGTAAAACAATCGCATGCTGATGACCTTCCTCACGAAACTTATGCAGTTCTTTTGGGTCGGGCCAGCAAATATTGAGCTGAAATCCTCCCAAATTAGGACCAGAGATTTCTACCAACTTGTTGAACTGGGACGAAAGGTCTGGCTCGCTTGAATTATAATGAATCAAATTCAAGAGATAGTCCTTTGTTGAAGTGGGAAATAAATCAGGGATGTCCTCAACCGCTGGGTAGCGATTGGGGAAATTTTTACTAGGCAAACCAGATATTGTCTTGAAACTTGCTAAGACTCCAATCATGAGCTGGTAATTCTCTGGGAACTCGTAGCCACTCTCAGTAAAGGCTGCTACTAAGGCAAAAACTAAATCTTTATTGTTGAAGATTCCTGTAACGCCAATATACGGTTTTTTCATAATTCCTCCTTTTGTGGGATAAATATACCACAACTTATCAAAAAGTCACTAATTTTTTCTATGACTGGGGATAGCTGAGAAACAATTTTGATAAACACTAAAAACCTTTTTACTTAAGAGGGTTTTTTTATTTTTAGAATCTTGCGGATGAATTGAAATATGGGGGAAAGTGGGCTATACTGACTTCAAGTGGAAAAAAGTGGGGATGAGTGGGGATAAGTGGGTGGATAAGTGGATAACTGCGTAGCAGTTATCCATCCCGGAAATCCGAGCTTGCGAGGATTATCCGGGATCCACATGTAGCGTAGCAGTTATCCATCCCGGAAATCCGAGCTTGTGAGGATTATCCGGATCCACATGTAGGGTAGCAGTTATCCATCCCGGAAAGCTTCACTTCCGGGAATACTGAGAGTACTGGCCGGAGATACTCAAGAAACTAAAACCTAATTAAATATTGATAGCCGCGAGGACATCTGGCTTTGCCAGGGTCCGAGCAACTCAGGAAAGGGGAGGCAGGAGCGAAGCGACGTTGGAAGGGGAAAACCCCTTTCGGGTTTTCCCCTCCAAAGTAATTTTATGTTTATCGGTGAATATCAAGCTTCAATTGATGATAAGGCGCGTGTAGCGATTCCTGCCAAGTTTCGTAGTTCTTTAAAATCAAAGATCGTCGTAACCAGAGGATTAGATAATTCCTTGGTTCTGTATACATTAGACGAATGGAAAAAGTTAGCAGAAAAGGTGGCTAGTCTCCCAATTTCTACTGCCAACACTCGTGCTTTTTCTCGTCTGATGCTTGCAGGAGCAATGGATTGCGACATCGACAAGCAAGGTCGTATCGTGATTCCAGGTTACCTGAAAGAGTTTGCCAAGATTTCCAAAAAGCTCATCTTCGCTGGTTTGTATAACCGCATCGAAGTATGGAGTGAAGAAAGTTGGCAGAAATACAAATCAGAAACAGAAAAGAATAGCAATCAAATCGCTGAACAATTGGGTGATCTAGGTGTATAGTTTTACGGCTGTCATTCTGAGGAGACAGTTAAATTACTGTCATTCTGACCCCGCACTTGATGCGGTGGAAGAATCTAGATCCTTCGTCCGCATTAGCGGACTCAGGATGACAATATGATAATTGTTCAGGATGACAACTAACAACCCCGTATGAACTATCAACATATCCCAGTTCTCCTAGATGAAGTTTTAACTCTTCTCGAACCTCAGCCAGGTCAAAACTTTGTAGACGCAACGTTAGGCGGCGGTGGTTACACCGAAGCATTGCTTGAACTCTGTGCACCTTCTGGAAAAGTCTTATCGATTGATTTAGATAAGGTGGCTCTCAAGAACGCAGAGAAGGTAAGTGCAAAACATAAAGATCGACTAATTTTAGTACATGGTAATTTTCGTGATATCGCACAGCACATCCGCCATAACGAGTTTAATAATATTGCGGGGATTGTTGCAGACATCGGGCTCTCGAGTTTCCAGTTGGATGAATCGGGTCGAGGAATAAGCTTTCAAAAGCATGAACCTCTCGACATGCGATTCGACCAAAGCTCTCAAGACCCTAACTCTGAGTTTATTCTCAACAAGCATTCCACACCAGAACTCGCCAAAATCTTTACTGAATACGGAGAAGAGAAATATAGCCATAAAATTGCCGATCATATTGTGAAGGCCAGAGCAGAAGCCCCAATAAAATATACTACCGATCTAAACGAACTCATCAAATCCGCATTGCCCAAACCAGTTCAGCATAAGTGGCAGGATACTGCTAGGAGAATCTACCAAGCGCTACGGATTGAAGTGAATCATGAGCTTGCGAACCTGGAAAGATTTCTACCAGACGCTTTCAATCTACTTGCTCCAAATGGTCGATTAGTTATAGTAACATTTCATTCTTTAGAAGATAGAATTGTAAAAAATTATTTTAAAAGTTTAGCCAAAGGTTGTGTTTGTCCGCTGGAATTCCCAATCTGTAAGTGCGGTCAAACTCCACAAGGTAAAATTTTGACCAAGAAAGCCATAATGGCTTCTGAATCAGAGCAGGAAATGAACTCTCGTTCTAAATCTGCGAAACTCCGTGCCGTTCAAAAAATTTAAAATTAACACAAAATTATCACATGCCAAAAGTTTCATCAGTAAAATTCCTATCTCCGTTTATCAGCACGAAAACTACAAACAAGAATATTTCTGCTGTGTCTTGGAGTGCCCGCGCTGAAGGAACAACAGCTCGCGCTGTGCGCAGTAATAGCAACTGGGTATCAAAGGTATCACTTCTTGCTGTCGTGATGCTTGGTGTGATGTTTGCGCTTCACTTGTACTGGGTAAATACTTACGCCGCAAAAGGATTTGCTCTGAGTGCCGCTCAAAATGCGATTAGTGAGCAAACTGATTTGCAAAAGAAATTGTTAGTTCAACAATCTTTATTAAACTCTACAGCTGGAATTACTGATAGCTCAAAGACTGGATTAGTTTCAATTACTGACCAAGAATATTTGGCACCCACAAATTTTGCTAGTGCGAACTAATTGATTAACGGATAATCTAGATGGTAGCTAAACCTGCATTCGAACATACATTCCGAAAAAGAATAGTCTTCATGGCTGTTCTTTTTGTGATTTTTCTTTTAGTAATTGCGGGTAGGTTAGCTTATATTCAGGTGTTTGCTAATGAGAAGTATATTGCGATGGCTGAAGGGCAGAGAACAGGTCAGTATCAATTAATGCCAACCCGTGGTGAAATTCAAATTTGGGACAGCTTTTCGAATAGTCCATACACTGTAGCAACTTCAAGTGAAAAGATTTTAGTTTATGCGAACGCAAGTTTAATCACTGATGTTGATTCAACTGCTCAATCTTTAGCTGATATATTAGGGATGACTAAAGAAGAAATTTTGCCTAAGATTTCCGATAGCTCAAAAAAATATGTTGTAATCAAGAAGGACTTAACCGAAGAACAGCAAACGAAAATTAAAGATTTAAAATTAGCAGGAATAAATTTTGATAAAGAAACCTCACGTTTGTATCCAGAAAAAACCTTATTAGCTCAGTTATTGGGCTTCGTAGGATTCATTGGTGACGAACGCAAAGGCTCATATGGAATTGAACTTGCATATAATAATGAGTTGTCCGGAACACCGGGGTTGTTAATGGAAGAAAAAGATAGCGCTGGTCGATGGATTTTTGGTGGAAAGCGCGATCGGGTCCCGGCAATTGATGGTGATTCTATATTATTAACTATTGATAAGACTATTCAATTTAAAGTCGAATCTATTTTAAAAGAAACGGTGGAGAAGCACGGTGTCGAAAGTGGTAGTGTGGTGATTATGGACCCAAAGAGCGGTGCAATAATTTCAATGGCGAACTATCCAACTTTTGACTTAAATGATTATGGAAAAGTTTCCAGTCCAGAGATTTACTTGAATCAAGTAACGGTTGGGGCTTATGAACCAGGTTCAATTTTTAAGCCACTTACTTTTGCAGCGGCTATTAATGAAGGAAAGCTAACTCCTGGTACCACTTTCGTTGATACAGGTGAAGTTAAAGTGGACGAGTACACAATTAAAAATTCTGATTTAAAATCCTATGGTCAACAGACTATGTCGCAAGTCTTAGAACAATCTCTTAATACAGGAACAATTTTTGCGAAAGATTCAATTGGGAATGCGAAATTCAAAGAATACGTGGAGCGTTTCGGGTTTGGTAAGAAAACAGGTTTTGAGGTTGTAGAGAGCGCGGGTAATTTATCTAACCTAAAAAGCAATATTAAAGTAAACTATCACACAGCGAGTTTCGGACAGGGTATTAGTGTGACTCCTCTTCAGATGGTTCAAGCCTTTTCTGCAATCGCTAATGGCGGTGAAATGGTCGCACCTCATATTGTGAGTAAGATTATTCGTGAAAGTGGAAAAGTAGAAGATTTAGATCGTTCTGAAAAGAGTCAGGTGATTTCTTCACGCACCGCAAGTCAGGTTGCAGCAATGATGGTGAACGTTGTTGAGAATGGTCATGGTAAGCAAGCTGCGGTTCCAGGTTATTACATCGCTGGGAAAACTGGTACAGCGCAAGTTGCAAGTAAGAGTGGTGGATACGAGAAAGGAAAACTGATTGGTTCTTTTATTGGTTTCGGTCCTGTTGAAGACCCGAAGTTTGTGATGTTGGTTCGGATTGATAATCCACGAGGAGTTCGCTTTGCAGAGAGCACGGCTGCCCCAGCTTTTGGCGAAATTGCCAGATTCTTGGTTCAGCACTACAAATTACAGCCAACTAGGCAATAATAATTGAACCCGCTAAGAGCGGGTTTTATCTTGACATTCAGGCGGATTAAGCTATGATGAAGGCGCAAAGACGATTTCCAAGGAGGGTAAATCATGACAAAAGGCAAAAAACAGCCGAGGTCGGGAGTTGGTGTTAAGCCGAAACCTGACGAGGTTAAAAGGAAAATCAGACACGGTGGCAGGCGGATCTGGGTAATTGTGAAAAGTGGTGTTGTCTTAGCTGGTAAGCACCAAAATGGCAAGTTCACTCCTGTTGAACTTGAGAAAGGTGAGTATCCAGCAGAACGTGAGGCTCATCCCAATAACCCCCAGTTGCAAGCTTTGACTGTCGAAGACGGGTCTGGTGAGAAAGTCTTCGTGATTGAAAGCATGTTATCGAGCCAGAATGCCGAAGTTCAGATCATCGAAACCGATGAGGCTACGATTACGGAGAACACATGAGCAAATTTTTCCTAACTTTGCTCATGTTTTTATTTTTCAAAATTTCTTTTCAAAAATTTCACTTTTGCTATTCCCACATCAATTCTTTTTCTTTATAATTTAACTAAGATGATTACAAAAACAATTAACCTGATATCAAAATCTCTCGGCCTATTGATCATCATGGCGGTGTTTGGATTTGTGTCGGTGTTTGCTGTAATCGGTGTCGCAAGTGCGGCGTACTTGGTCGTGGTGAATCAATCGTTGCCAAGCTTTGAAGAACTTCAAAATCGTGATGTGCCCGAGTCGAGTAAATTGTACGCTCGTGATGGAACTTTAATTTATGAATTTTATGGAGAATATAAGCGTTCTCGTGTAGATAAGGAACGCATTTCGCCCCATTTAATCAATGCAACATTAGCAATTGAAGATAAAGATTTTTATAACCACGGCGCTATCTCTCTTCCAGCGATCGCACGCGCGCTTCGCGCCAACTACGAGACTGGTGCGCCAGTTCAGGGTGGTAGTACTATCACGCAACAGTTTGTGAAGAACGCGTTGTTAGACAGAAAAAAACTTTACAGCCGTAAAGTCCGAGAAATTTTATTAGCATATAAAGTTGAATCACACTTTACTAAAGACGAAATTTTAGAATTATATCTTAACGAAATTCCTTACGGTCGAAATAGTTATGGTGCTGAAGCTGCTGCGAAGGTTTATTTTGGGAAATCTGCTTCAGAGTTGAATCTTGCAGAGTCTGCATACTTGGCAGCACTTCCTCAGGCGCCAAGTTATCTTAGTCCAACCGGGCCAAACTCTGCCGCTTTAGATGTACGAAAAGATTTGGTTTTGCAAAGAATGTTTGAACAAGGTTATATATCCGAACATGAAATGTACCAAGCGCGAACTGTTCCAGTTGCGTTTATGGAAAACAAATCAAAACTGGTCGCGCCTTACTTTGTGGCATGGGTTCAAACTTACTTAATGGATAAATACGGCGAAGAGTTTTTACAAGAAGGTGGTTTAAAAGTTTACAGTGCTTTGGATATGAACCTTCAAGCTTTGGCAGAGGAAGTGGTAAAAGAAGGTGCTGAGGAAAATCGAATTAGGAATCGCGCTCACAACGCTGCTTTAGTAGCTGTAGATCCATCAAATAGTAAAGTCGTTGCCATGGCTGGCGGTAAAGATTTTTGGGCTACACCAGAACCAGCTGGCTGTATTGTGGGAAAGAACTGTCGTTTTGAGCCTAATGTGAACGTTGCTACAAGTCAACGTCAGCCAGGTAGTAGTTTCAAACCTTACGCCTATTTAACCGCGTTTAAGCCGGAACATGGCTATACACCGCTTTCTCGAGTACTCGATGTGCCAACAGTATTTGGAGTGTCTGGTGGGCGACCGTACATCCCACAAAACTATGATGGAAGCTCTCATGGTTTAATCACAATTCGCAAAGCTTTGGCTGGTAGTTTAAACGTTCCTGCTGTTCGAACCTTGCAAGCGGTTGGTGTTGAAAATGTTGTTCAGACTGCGCACGACTTGGGAATTACTTCACCTATGAAGAACTGTGGATTGTCTTTGGTTCTAGGTGGTTGCGAAATTAGGTTATTGGATCATACAGTTGCCTTCTCAGTTATCGCTAACGGTGGAAAAGGAAATTTGTCTAGCCCGTTCATTCGTATTGAAGATAAACACGGTTCTATCTTGGAAGATTCAACAGGAACTCCGACTCAAGTTGTAAATCCTGAAGCTGTTTACTCTTTAATTAGCGTGATGAGTGATGATCAATCTAGGCAGTTTGTCTTTGGCCCAAACAATCCTTTGAATTTCCCAGATGGTCGACCAGTAGCCGCGAAGACAGGAACAACTCAAAACTGGAAAGATGGTTGGGCGATGGGATTCACACCACAATTAGCCGTTGGTGTTTGGACAGGAAATAATGATTCAAGTGTGATGCGTGCGGGTGCTGATGGTGTGTTCACTGCCGCTCCAATATGGCAAAAGTTTATGATTGCCGCACATCAAAATTTGCCTGCGCGTGATTTTGAAGTGCCTGCAGGAATTATTCAAGTTGCTTATGATCGATACACCAACCGCCCAGTCACTCGAGATTCGAACAACGTTCGAATGGAGCCAGTGCCATGGTATGCTATTCCAAAAGACATTCAGATTAGCGCCGCACCGAGGAACCTACCAAGTACATTAATTGGACCAATCGAAAATCAAAGTATTCCATTGAATGGACAAGGGACAGTTGGTGGTGCGAGTACAAATATCCCATCTCCAGCACCAGCTCCTGAGCCGGTTTCAGAACCTGTATCGGTTCTACCAGAACAGAATTATTACCAGCCAACGTTTCCGTATTCCGATATGGGTGGTCCAGGGGACCAAGAAATCCCTCCGATGGTTTTTCCAACTCAAAATTTCACAACCAGACCGAATTTTGCATATTAAAACCGCCGGATTATGCCATGGCAGCCACAAGCGAGTTCTGAAAGAACGAGCGTGGGCTAGCCGGGATTTAACTCAAGGCGGTTTTTATATTTCAAATAGTTTGTGTTTGGATTTCTTTCCAGAAATTAATCTAATTGTACTTTTAGGTACATTGAAGTGTTTGGCCAAAGTTTCAACTACTGCCAGATTTGCTCTATCTTTAAGAGGCGGTTCACTTACATATACGTGCAAAGTTCCGAACAAGTCTGGTTCGATACGTGGTTTGCGGGAATTTGGGTGAGTGATTATAGCAACTTTCATAAGTTAAAAAGCCTTGCTAGGCAAGGCTTTGATTTAGATTGCTTTCTTGTAAACTAACTTTGTTTCTTCATCTTCGCTTGTCAGAGTAAGCATATCGTCGATAATTGCAAAATTTGTGATATTACTCATGCCCTTAAAAATTTCAGTTTCTAGGTTTGTAGTGTCTTGGCAAGCCATCTTAGTGCTAACCGTAGCTCCGAAAGAAAATTCATTCCGGCCAGAAATTGTGTATTTTCCACTGAAGTTATTGCAGCCACCGAAGCCGCTGTAAGATTTTGTGTCTTTATCGAAGTTTAGAGTTAACGCTTGAGGAACTGGAGCGCTAAGGCTTACAGCAGAGTTGTTGACTGTTGCTGCGCTAAGTACCCAGTTGTTTTCTGCGAACTCGTCAGTTGCGATGGGAAGAATTTGCATTTCACCGTCTTCTGTTTGAAGGTTGGCTGAATCGCCATCGACTGAACCTTCATCTTCGAGTTGTTGTTCGGTTTCAACTTCTTCCAGAGTTTCGTCTGTGGAGGTTTGATCGGTCCAGAGCAGGTAAGCGCTGGCTAACACGGCAAGCACAATAATTGCGATTGCAACATATTTTGGGTTCATATTTGTGAATTAATTGTTATCTATAGTATAACAAACTAGCTTTAGATCTTTGCAATCAAATATAATTTTCCAGACTTTTATTTATTCTTAGTAATGGTATCCCAAAAAGCGTTATACCAATTTGTATAACCAATATCATTGGGGTGGAAATGATCCGCTGAATAAATAGTCTTAATATCGGGATAATTTTCCCAACCAAAATCATGGATGTTTATAACTTTAACTCTATCAGATTCTAGTTTGAGAATTGCTGGATTAATTTTTTGTGAACGCCACTCAATGAATTTTATAAATGGGGGAGGGAGAAGCGATGCTCCATTGAAATTCGCAATATTGGTGATATAAATCTGTGCTGAGGTTTCTTCGGAAAGCTTCTGAATAATTTTTCGATAGTTCTCTAAAATCTTTTTTTGTGAGATTAGATGGGTAGCATCATTAGCTCCAATGGAGATAGTTACTATATCGGGTCTAAATTCAATGATTTGTGGTACTTGTTGTTCTAGAAAATCACTGGTTTGAGCTCCTCGAACGGCTATATTTTTGTACTCTATTGTATTTGATTTAGCGAGAGATTCAGCGATGCGAAAGGTATAGGTATTCTGCTCGGAGGTAGCCCTTGCCCTAGGGCTGTACTGTCTCCTGTAGCTATATATTTTAATCTTGGACCATTACCTAACGTTTGATCTTGCGGGGAAATTTGAGGTGTGTTTGCATAGTTTGTATAGTAAATAATTCTAAGATAGTAAAAAGAAAGATATACAACAACTATTGCGACTAAGATTATAAGATACTTCATATCTTTAATACTATCAAAAAACCGCCGCGTGGGCGATTTTCGTTGGCTGGACAGTCCGGTCTAGAACTTGCCTTTTGAGGCTTTTCAAAGGGTTTCCAAGGACTTCCTTTTCAAATAGCATAACGCACCTCGGTTATTCATTTTTACTAAGTTTATCAAACAACATTCGTCTTAATTTTGCTTTTTCTTCTTCATCTGCGTCTTTAGTTTGTTTATTATGTTCTTCTATTCTCGGTCCCATTTCTGAAGAATAAACTATAGACCTTTCGATCTTGTCAAAAAAGTCGGATAAAACCATATGTTCGTTTGTATAAGGATCTGTGAATTCAGTAATATTGTATTGCTCTGCATACTGCCGCATCTTTTGGTTCAATTCCTTGTTATGTTCAAGCCTCGCTCCCTGCCAAAATAGTACATCTGGCGGTTTTTGACTAAAATCAGGATGGGTACTTTGCACTAATAAACCTTCTTTCATAGAAGCTAATTGAGCTTCAGGCTGTATTTCTAATTCGCTTTTATTATGACTGGGCTCTCTGATAAATTCGCCTTTTTCGTTGATTGGCATACTTTTTAAAGTTAATTTCAATGCACCTAGGTCACCTCGATAATAAGTTTAGTTGGCTGGGGAGCTCGGTCAAGTACCAATCCTTTAGGGATATTGTAAGGGGTTTTAGATGGTCTTGCCAGAGGTTGTTTGACGCGCCTCGGTCGGGTCATTTTTCTTGCTTAATTCGGTCATAATTTCTAATCAGGGCGCGGTGCATTTCGCGTACACTATTATGAGTAATAATTGCATTGTAACCAAAAATTCCTAATACAAATATAAATAGAATTAGCCATAATCTGAAACTATAATAATTGCCGACAAAGTTAGGTAAAAACTTATCTTCAAATATTACAAAAATGAAAGCTAGGCTAGAGGCGATGACTAGATTAAAATTTGCAGTTGCCCAATACCAGCGTTTTTGAATTTGATCTTGAAGGTTTGAGTAATTTTTATCCCAAGCACCTAATATCAGCCAAGTCCCTAACTCAACTCGGTTTGTTTGATGAATTTTGTCATGTTCTTTCGGCACTAAATTATTTATAGCTTGTTGTTCAGCTTGAGTATAGTTTATGTAGCCCCATTGACGGATTCTTTTAAAACTAATACAACTCTCAACTATACCAGAAATAATTACACCTACAGCAAAAACTATAGGTGTAAGAAAAGCTATCGATTCCACTATTCCATAGTTTGATACCACGCCTAAGAAATATGTAGGAGAGGATAGAAAAATAAGAGTCACAGCGAGTATTGGAGGAGCAAGAAATCTGATTTCAAATATTTTTTTCATTATCTCAATTTATATAAACTTCTTACACGAGGTTGGGCTCACCCCACGGTTTAGTTTTTTAATTATAAATTTTTTGCCGAGCATGGCTATAATTTCTTTATACCAAATTCTTTCAACACAGTTTCTATCTCATCAACGTATGCTTCTACATTGCTTTCTAGTATGAACAATCTTTTCTTATTACTTTGACTCGACTCCGTAACTATTAGATATAGTATATGTCCTAACTCAGGGTTGTCATTTTCGCTCCAAAACAATTCATCATTTAGCAGCTCTTGTGCTGCTGGAAATTTCGATAGACTTAATGTTTTTTTTATTAACTCAGTTGGATTTCTCTGAACACCTTCATTCATCAACTTAACATAATTTTTAGCAAAGTCTTCTGTTATGGTCCTTGCTAAAGTTCTATTACCTATTTTAAAAATTTTCCTTAAAAAGTTCATAAATTTATACTCCAGTTATTGACCCATCTAGGTCACACGATAAAAAAGTCTTGTGGCTGGGGTACCAGGATTCGAACCTGGGAATGAGCGGACCAAAACCGCTTGCCTTACCACTTGGCTATACCCCAATGCTTTCAATTTTTCACTGACCTGGCTATTTGTCCGCTGAGCGGACCTCTATGATGAACGGCCGTCGCTGCGCGAGGCCTATGGCGCTTGCCTTACCACTTGGCTATACCCCAATGCTTTGTTCTTCTGTGAGTTTGCTTTCTGTCCGCTTGAGCGGACCTCTATTATAAACGGCTTACTGGCGTAAGCCTATGGCGCTTGCCTTACCACTTGGCTATACCCCAATGCTTTGTGCTTCTGTGAGTTTGCTTTCTGTCCGCTTGAGCGGACCTCTATCATAAACGGCTTACTGGCGTAAGCCTATGGCGCTTGCCTTAAACTGCTTCGCTAAAGCTTCGTAGTTCAGGCCCTTGTCCATACTCCGTAGCTTTCATGCCATCCGAAGTACGCCAAAGGCGGACGAAGGAGGGGCTATACCCCAATGAAAATTCAGATATAACTATATCATTTTACTTAAAAACTGCTGTTTTTGCAAGGTCTATGGGCAAGAGGATGTGATATAATGCTTCTATTGTTACTAATTATATAGATCCTTCGTCGCTACGCTCTTCAGGATGACAGGTTAAATTGTTTCTGCAGAGCAGAGCTCTAAGGATCTCATTTCTTATGGCATTTTACAATCCTAAACGCGCAAGTAATTGGAACTACGGTGGTAGTAACTGGAAACTCTCCCGTTCGAAAATCGATTTATTTATGGAATGTCCTCGTTGTTTTTATATAGACAACAAGCTCGGCACGAAGCGACCGCCGATTCCGTCTTTTTTAATCAACACTGCGGTTGATCATCAACTCAAAAAAGAATTTGACGTGCACCGCTCAAACAACACTGCGCATCCACTTCAAACTGAATACGGCATAGACGCGAAGCCAGCGCCTCATGAAAAAATAAATACTTGGCGCGAGAATTTTGAAGGTGTTCAGTATTTTCATGAACCTACGAAATTGATGATTAGTGGTGCAATCGACGATTTATGGATAGACAGCAAAGGCGAGTATATCGTTGTCGATTACAAAGCCACCGCGAAAGAAGCGCCCGTCACCGAATTAAGCGGGGAGTGGCATGAAGGTTACAAGCGACAGATGGAAGTTTATCAGTGGTTGCTCCGTCAGAATGGTTTGAAAGTTTCAGATACAGGCTATTTTGTTTACTGTACAGGCAAGTTGAATCAAGAATCGTTCGATAAGAAAATTGAATTTGATGTTCACTTAATCTCATACACTGGAAAAGATGATTGGGTTGAGCCAGTACTCGAAAAAATCAAAGCTTGTTTAGAAAGTTCTACTATCCCGAACTCTGGCAAAAATTGCGATTACTGCGCTTGGTATTACACACGAAGTAGTTATGAGTCGGCGGTAAAACCCACAAGCACCAGTCCCGCACAAAGTTTAAAGCCAGCTCCTAAAGTTGCCAAGCCAAAAAAACCCAAAACTGGTTCCGACTTGAGCAAAAATTCAGTTTTATTTTAATTTGAGAATTTCTTTAAATAAATCTATAATTAAGTAGTAATTAAGAAAATTTTATGAATATTCTCTCAAGACTAGTTGGAATAGTGAGCGTGTCTGCGATTGCAGTAATGTTTTTGTTATTACCAATTCAACAGGTAATAGGAGCGGAATTTGTTGGCCCGGACGATAGTGGTAACATCACTTTGTCTGCCAATGAAACTCGCAGGAATCTATACACAGCTGGTGGTAGCGTTCTAATTAACAGCACTATTTTAGGCGACATCTACGTTGCGGGTGGTGACGTTACCATTGAAGGCTCAGTCGAAGGTGATGTAGTTGTCTTGGCTGGTTCCGCATACATCAATGGTACAGTTGGTGGAAATGTTCGCGCACTAGCAGGGGACGTTACTGTTAATAACACTGTCGGTGGAGATGTTGTGATGCTTGGCGGTGCTATGAAACTTAGTGATAGAGCAGTCGTTTCAGGTGATGTTGCGATTTGGGGCGGAGAAATTAAAGTTGCAGGACCAATTGCTGGTTATTTGAAAATTGGCGGAGGAATGGTTGAAGTGAATTCAGCCGTAACCGGTTATGTAGAAATCACTGCTCATGAAAAACTAACTATCGGTTCGAGCGCAGTATTTGGTGAAAATGCAAAGTATAAATCATGGCAGGAAGCAAGTATTGCAGAGGGAGCTCAAGTCTCAACTCTTTCTTATGAACAAATAGCTCGCAAGCAATCTAATGATTGGGCAGGAGCTTTCACAACAATTTTCACAATGGGCTTTATTATCAAACTTCTTGCGATGATTTTGGCAGGATTGTTGTTGATCAATTTGTTCCCACGAAAAGCTAACGAGTTTGTTCATCACTTAGATGCTCACAAATGGTCTAACTTAGGAATTGGCTTTGTTGGTTTAATTGTTATGCCAATCGTGGCGATTCTAGCGTTGGTAAGTTTCGTTGGATTCTATGCTGGAATCATTCTTTTCCTACTTTGGATTTTATGGTTAGCAGTTGGAAGTTTAGTTGGTATTGTGTACGCCGGAACATGGGTTTACAAACTCTTAACTAAGAAAACCGAATTGGTATTGGATTGGCAAGCAGTTATAATTGGTGTTGTGGTGGTAGCAGTTGTTGGTTTGATTCCAGTAGTCGGATGGTTGATTGTAATGATGTTAACCTTTGCAGGTTTCGGAACAATCCTTAGACAAATTGGATTGATTATCAAATCGCAGCAAGTTCCAGCGAGACCAGTAATTAATAATGAACAATAAGTAATATGGGAATTTTTGACAAACTTAAAGATGTAAATGAAATGCGCAAGCAAGCCAAGCAGATTGAAATGATGCTTGGTCAGGAAGAAATCGTTGGGAAGTCTGCGGGCAGTAAAATTGAAATCACAGTTGATGGAAACCAAAATGTAAAAAGTGTGAAAGTAGATGATTCAATTGTTGGAGACAGGGGAGAGATAGCTCGCAACATTCGCGACGCAATTGAAGACCTAAATAAGAAACACAAAAAAATGCTCCAAAGTAAATTTGGTAGCATGATGAGTTAGGTTGCTGTCATCCCGAACTTGATTCGGGATCTCAGTAATATTCATCAGATCCTGACTTTCGTCAGGATGACTAGAAAAAAAAGAGCGGTGAGAAGAAAATTAATTTCTCTCACCGCAATTCATTGCCAAAACTTTATTGCTCAAATCCCATCATGGTGTCTATGTAGTAGCGGCTAAATTTTATAGCCACCCACATAGCCAGAACGAATGGGGCAAATGATATGGCGACTTGCCAAATACTTCCGAACATGGCGATGCCGATAAGGTTTGTTAGACTTAATGAGAACATTGAGCCGAGCAAAGCTGCGGCGCCGTATTGACCGAACTCATATTGGACTGCTTTTGTAAGCCCAGTGCCGAATCCAGCAAAGAGTGCCATTAGGTAACCCATGATGGCATACTTTTCTTGGTCTATCTCACTGACTGGGCTGATCCCTAATTCAGTGTATAAAAGAAATCCAACAGTGGCTGTGATAGTAAATACTACTAAATGTTTCATCCAATTAACCCCCAACCAAATTTTGTGAACTTTACTATTATAGCATATTATGCTAGTATTGTCAATATATGCGTAAAGTCTCAATAGCTTGGAAACACTAGGGTATACTGCTGGTGAAAGGAAAC
>ERZ761599.7-NODE-7-length-102427-cov-12.475345_pt1 | contig 102427 bp, 104 predicted proteins | sample MGYA00511878_ERZ761599 | MGnify/ENA primary metagenome ERZ761599 (study PRJEB28899, sample SAMN03785569) | bioreactor sludge metagenome | biome: EBPR Sludge; feature: EBPR Bioreactor; material: 0.22µm filtered reactor supernatant | place: Saint Lucia: Queensland...
AAAACCCCAGCGGAAATGCTTGTCTAAGTGTTTCCAAGCTATTGTTAAGAATACGCAATAAACCTGCATTTTGTGCAGGTTTATTGTTACTGAATAATCTTATCAATTATTCCATATTTCTTGGCCTCTTCCGGAATCATAAAATAGTCCCGGTCGGTATCTTGTTCTATTTTCTTAAGAGGTTGACCAGTATGTTTTGCCATAATTTGATTAATCTGGTTTTTGATACGAAGCATTTCGCGAGCCTGAATTTCGACATCGGTTTGCTGGCCTTCAACCCCACCCATAACTTGGTGAATCATAATGCGGGCGTTAGGTAAAGCGAAGCGCTTGCCTTTTGCTCCAGATGCAAGAAGTACTGCAGCGGCACTTGCCGCTTGTCCGATACAGATGGTAGCAACATCGGCTTTCACATGTTGGATGGTATCATACATCGCCATCGCGGAAGTTACACTACCACCAGGTGAGTTGATGTAAATTTTAATATCTTCTTTTGCGTTTTCCGCATCCAAAAATAGTAATTGAGCAATTAAAGTATTTGCAACTGCATCATCAATAGGTTCACCTAAAAAGATAATGCGTTCCTTAAGCAAACGGCTGTAAATATCATAAGCGCGTTCGCCCATCGGAGTTTTATCGATAACCATTGGTACTAAAGGCATATTGTTTCCTTTCACTGTCATTCTGAATCTTTTGTGTCATCATGAGGCCGTAAGCCGAAGGATCTCGTGAGGGATTCTTCGTCGCTTCGCTCCTCAGAATGACATAAAAAATATTCAGGATGACAAAGTATTATTCTTCGTCTGAAGTTTTTTCTTCTGCTGAAGGTTCTGGTGTTTCTTCTACAGCTTCCGCGACTTGTTCGGTTTGTTCAGAAGTATCTTCAACTATTTCTTGTTCTGTTGTTTCTGGCGCTTCTTCGTCTGTTGGAGCAGCTTCGGAGCTACCGCCTTCTGAAGCGATATCGATTTTCCAACCAGTTAAGCGGGCTGCTAAGCGAACGTTCTGACCAGATTTACCAATCGCCAAAGACAGCTGATCTTCCAATACACCAATCTGCGCTTCTTGCTCTTCGGCGTTCAACTGAACATTTAAAATCTTCGCAGGAGATAAAGCATTGGCAATGAACTTCACTGCGTCGTCGCTCCATTCGATAATATCAATTTTCTCTCCACCTAATTCAGCCATTACAGTTTGAACGCGAGTTCCTTTTTGACCAACACAGGCGCCAATAGGGTCGATTCCTTCTTGGTTTGAAGTAACTGCTATTTTACTACGTGAACCAGCTTCGCGAGCAACAGCTTTGATCTCAACTGTGCCATTGAAAATTTCTGGAACTTCTAGTTCGAATAGTTTTCGAACCATGTCTGGGTGACTTCGAGACAAAGTGATTTTAGGACCTTTGCTTGTTGGTTCCACGTGGAGGATTAAAACCTTAACGCGTTGGCCAACGTCATACTTTTCACCTCGGATTTGTTCGGATGGAAACAGAATTCCAACAGCTTTTCCAAGATCGACTAAAACAGTATCACCTTCAACACGTTGAATAATTCCATTGATAAGAGTTCGTTCTTTGGCTTTGAAATCAGAAAACTGCATATTGCGTTCCGCTTCACGAAGTTTCTGAATAATAACTTGCTTAGCAGTTTGCGCGGCAATACGTCCAAATTCCATACCATCGGTTGGTGTGATTTCTTTGCTTACTACTTCTCCAGCCTTCACACCTTTTTGCCAACTTTGAGCTTCGTCTATGCTAATTTCTTTTTGTTGATCTTCAATTTCTTCTTGCGCGATTGGGACAACAGTTTTCTCATCATAAATTTTCGCAGAAAGATCTTCTGGATTAAATTTTACAACGATGTTTTGATCTTTGTCACCAAAGTCTTTACGAAAAGCCGCAGCCAAAGAAGCTTCGATCATTTCAATTATTTCTTCGCGCGAAATTCCTTTTTCTTCTGCAATCTGCGCTAGGGCTTGTTCTAGTTGTTCGTTCATATTTATCCTTGGAGGGGAAAACCCAGAAGGGGTTTTCCCCTTCCAACGCTCACTCGCAAGCGAGTTCACTGCCTCCCCTTTCCGAATGTTTCCTCGTCACTGGCAAAGCCAGATGACTCGGAGAAATTCTCTATTTAATTGTTATTAAATTGCGTGTAGTTGATGACCTCAGATTAAATGACTTTCTGGTTTGTTCAAATTCGAGGAGTCAGCGAGCAACGAGCGAAGCGTACTAAAGGTACGCTGAGCGAGTAGCAGAGCTGACGACAAAGAAGTTGGACAAAAGTCGCATGTAAGTCTGGACTTGTTCCAGACTAAATGCGACAGCCAGGAAGTCATTATCCTAAACAAAAAGATGAGCGGAGCTCATCTACTAGTTCAGTTCTACGGCATTTGTATATATTTTACTATATTTGACGAAATTGTCAAGATTTCTGTTTTCACTAACTTTAACCGATTCGGCCAGAAGAATTGCACAAACATCAATTCGTGGTCGGTTCATTGCAAACTCAGGGTTCTTTGAAAGAAACCACTGGACACTTCTAATCAGTCGTTGTTTTTTTGCGTAGCTGATACTTTCCTCGGGCAAACCAAATCGAGCTGAGATGCGCGTCTTAACTTCTACAAATACCAAGAGCTTATCGCGCTTCACGATTACGTCGATTTCACCCATCTGTTTACCAGTGCGATTGAAAGAATTAGAAACCAAAATTTGAAACCCCGCTTTCTGATACAAACGCGCGGCGTAATGTTCACCCCACGCTCCTAAAGTTTTTTCATTTGTCATGAACTAAGCGTAGCAAAAGTGACTTCAAGTCCTGATTAAGTTTTTCTCAAAGTTGAACAAAGAAAAACCCATCCAGAGGATGGGATTATCTTATCGTTTTTGTAAATATTTTTGCTTGATTTGTTCTCGTTCATGATTTACAAGATCATGACTATATCTCTTCCAAAAATATTTAAGAGGAGAGTACAAAAACGCAAGTCCAACTAGTAAAATAAGAAGCGCTGCAAATCTTGTACCAAGAGTGTTTACAAACTGTGCTCTCAATAAATACCAAAACATCTCAAGTAAACCAACAGTGATGAACACGGAACTAATTCTACCTAAAGCAGGTTTAATAAGAACATTCTTACTCACAATCCTATACACCATTACTAAGATACCAATTGCAAGAAAACCAACACCGGCCCAGAGAATTATTTTGTCTGTTAAAGCCATGCCGCCAAAACGGTCGATACCAAACCAAAACTGTCTTCCTAAAAATACTGACCAATCAATTGAATCAAACATAAAATAGAGTAATTATTTAACTACTCTATTACCCCTGAGGGCAGACCAGGTTATTACCTGGGATGACCGAAGCCTGTAGTCTCGCGATAGCGAGACGGAGGGGGTAAAAGAGATTTAATATTTGTTTTGCAATTGTGCAAAACAAATATTAGAAGCCCGTTAGGGCTATGGCGAAGCCATTAATCTCTATTTTATATTCTGTACTAAGTTTTGGCAAGTGATAGTGCAACAATTCGTCATCCATGGCAAAGCGAGACCGGAAATCTGATGGCTAACTAATGGATTCCCGCCTTCGAGCTCGCGATACTCGGGCTTTGCCCGAGCAAGCTCGTGTCGGAAATGATATTATATTGCTATTGTTTTTCAAAAATCATTGCGTAATGATATAAATCAGCATCTAAATCTTTAATGTGCTTCAACCCAGCCTTTTCTAGTTCTAAACGGATTTCTTTTTCGGAAACTCGTTTATCCATTGAAGGACCAAACGGGCTTGTCTCGTCTTTCCAATCCACAACCAATAATTTACCGCCAGATTTTAGCAATGAATATGCATTTTGAATTAAAGCACTTCGGTTTTTCACTTCATGAATAATGCTAGCTAAGATGACCGCATCTTCAGCGCCGTGAGGAAGAACGTTTATTGGCTTTTCTAAATCGGCTTTATAAACTTCAACGTTATGAAGATTATTCTGCAAACTAATTGATTTGGTTGCAGTGAGTTTCGATTCCTGAACGTCGATGGAAGCAACTCGTCCGTTAGTGCCAACGATTTTTGCCGCGGCCATTGTGTAGAAACCTGAACCACAACCAAGATCAGTGACATGTTCACCGGGCTTCAGACCAAACTGGCCAATAATTTTTTGTGGGTTTACGAATTTCAAAATAAACTGAAACCATTAATTAATAAATTGAGAAATAATACTCCTATAAAAATGATTATTGTAAAAAGCAAGCTAAGCCCTAAAAGCTTTCCCAAACTAACCAAAGCTTGGGTTTTTTTCTTATATAATTCAGGGGTGGATACTAGAATTACAAGTATAATCATGAGCCAAAATGTTGAACTTTGGGGGCTACCGCTAAGCATGTTACTAAATAATGGGTCATCCCAAATAAAATAAACTGCCAGTACTGATACAGTAGCGATAAGCAAACTTTTTACTATAGTGTATTTCATATATCGACTTCTTGTTGCAAACGTTCCATTTTTATAACTTTGTTTCCTTCTAACTCTACTAATAGAGCATTCGCTATCGCTGGACCCTCTTCGGGAATTTCAAGTTTGAACTTTCCTGTTTCTAAATAAGGAGCGAGAGAACTTTCTGGCTTCACGCCAAGCACCGAATCTTTTGCGCCCGTCATACCAATGTCTGTTTGAAAAGCTAAACCTTTTGGAAGTATTTTTGTATCAGCTGTTGGAATATGCGTGTGAGTGCCGTACATAATTGTTGCGCGACCATCAACGTGCCATGCAAACGCGTTCTTTTCGCTAGTTGCTTCAGCGTGCAAATCTACAATAATTATATCATCTTTTTGCGCTTCCTGGTTATAGATTTCATCAAACGCAAAAAATGGATTGCCAATTGTGCCGCGATATTGCTTATCGAAAAAGACCTGACCACCAAAATTAATTACTAAATACTGTTGATTATTTTTGGAGAAACGGTAGAAACCTTGTCCTGGCACATGACCACCCTGGCCTCCGGCCACCCCTCCTTGAAAAGGAGGGGAAGAAAAACTATCATCCAGCGTTAAGTAGTTCGCAGGACGCACTATATTATGAAACTTCTCAAAGCACTCTTCTGCGCGAGGACCACTATCGAACACATGATTTCCAGAAGTATAAACATCAAATCCAATAGCGTTTAAGTCTTCAATGTGACGCGCGATAATTCCTTTGCCATGAGTAAGATTTTCGACATTACCAATAACCACATCAGGCTGATACTCAGTTTTCCATAAAGGCAAAACCTGGCTCAGCGCAAGTCTGCCAGGTCGTCCCATAATATCTCCGATGATTAGTATTTTATTCATATCTTTACGAGGGGTGGCATTTCGCGGAGGCCCTCCGGTCGCCCGCACAAAGGAGGACGACTGGAGGTGCGAAATGACGGGACCCCGAGTCTAAACCAACAGCCCCGTTAGGGGCTGTTGAAAATTAACGAGCATATTCTATTACTCTAAAGTCACGGATAACATGTACGCGGATTTCACCTGGGAACTTGAGTTCGTTTTCCAAGCGGTTGGCTATTTCGCGAGCCAACTTCTGACAAGCATAATCGTCTAGTGCATTTGGAGTGACAAACACACGTAGTTCGCGTCCGCCTTGAATAGCGTAAGTTTTTTCTACTCCTTCGAATGAGTTAGCAATAGCTTCAAGATCACCTAAACGCTTAACATAATTTTCGAATGAATCTTTGCGAGCGCCAGGACGAGAACCAGAGATTCCGTCGGCGGCATCTACTATCATCGCTTCAATCGAAAGCGGCGCACGGTGACTAGCGTGTTCTGCCACGTCGGTATCGTGGTGATGAGATTCAATTGCTTCAATAACTTTTTCATCAAGACCAAACTTCTCGGCAATCCGACGACCAATTTCCACGTGAGTTCCTTCCATATCTTGATCGAGAGCTTTTCCAATGTCATGAAGCAAGGCACCTTGCTTACATAGCTGTTCATCTGCGCCCAATTGTTGTGCGATTAACGCAGCAATCTTCGCCATTTCAACTGAGTGAAGCAAAATGTTCTGACCGTATGAAGTACGGAACATTAAGCGACCAACTAAGTGGACCAATTTTGGAGGAAAAGTGGTGATACCAAGTTCATAAACTGCATCCTCACCAGCTTGCTTAATCTTCTCATTAACTTCGCCCTTGCTTTTTTCATACGCTTCCTCAATCCGAGCAGGATGAATACGTCCATCGGACAACAACTTTTCTAAAGTTAGTTTCGCAATGTAACGACGGATTGAATTGAATCCAGAAATCACAACTGTGTCTGGAGAATCATCAATCAAAATTTCAACACCCATGAGCTGTTCGAACGCGCGAATATTACGGCCTTCTTTACCAATAATACGGCCTTTCATTTCTTCGTTTGGAATTACAACAGTTGTAGTTGTGCTTTCCGCTGTAACTTCAGTCGCGATGCGCTCGATAGCTTGCGCAACAATTTTGCGAGCTTCCTTATCAGCTGTGTCATGAGCCTTAGCCAGTAACTTGCGATGCAAACCAAGCATTTCTTCGCTAATTTGTCGCTCAGTGTTATCGAGAAGAACTTTTTTTGCTTCTTCTTTATCCATACCAGCAATCTTTTCCAAGTTCGCCAATTGCTTTGCGCGAAGCTCTTTGATTTCCTCTTGCTGTTTTGAAACTTCTTCTTGCTTTCTTTCTAAGTCTTCAGCTTTAACTTCGAGCGCACGAGTTTTTGAATCTAATTCTTTCTCACGGCGATCAATACGATCTTCAAATCGAACAATCTGAGAACGAAAATCAGCTTCCGCTTTTTTCGCTTGCTCAGTAATCTCCAAAGCATTAGCTTTGGCTTCGATTAACATTTCCTTTTCTTTGTTCTTAGCGTCTTCAAGAATTTTCTCAGCGCGAGATTCCGCGTTGCCGACTTTCTTGGACATGATCTGCTGACGAGCGATGTAACCGATGATGGCTCCAACCACTAGTCCGCCAATTAAATATGCAAATAACATAAAAACCTTTCAACTTATTGAAGGTTCGAGGGAAATATTTGTTTATAACTACAAAATGACCTTAGAGAAGGTCGGTTTTATTGAGCACGGATTGGGTATCTCGACCGATTTCAAGTAGGAAATCAGGAGTTTTTTCTAAAGAAATAGTAGTTAACGACATATATTTTCATCCAGAACTTTCAAATCAGAGTTTATAATCTAATTTTTATGACTTTAATATACCACTTTTTATGTTTGGCGGTCAAATCCTGCTAGTTCAGTTGATTCTTCGCCCCCAAACGGTTAAGATGAATATACAATAATTAATTTTTAAACTATATGAACATAGACGATTACGAATTTGATGAGTTTGATTTTGCGCCAAAAGTTGGTCAGCCTACACCGGAGTTCTCCGATTTACAGAGCTACCATAAAGGCGAATTTCACAAAGTTTCACTTAGCGATTACAAAGGCAAGTGGTTGGTATTATTCTTCTACCCCCGCGACTTCACATTTATCTGCCCAACCGAAATTGAAGAGTTCGGCCGACTTTACCCTAAATTCCAAGAACTAAATTGTGAAGTTCTTGGCGCCAGCACTGACAGCGAATACGCTCACAAGGCTTGGTACGAAACTGACGCTCGGTTAAAAGGTGTTGAATATCCAATCGTTGCGGATACCACTCAAGAGCTTGCAGACATGTACGGGGTTCTCGACGAAGATGGTAGTGCACAACGTGGTACTTTCGTTATTGACCCAGAAGGAACGCTAAAATTTATGTTGGTTTCCGCAGATTCTGTAGGTCGCAATATTGAAGAAACTTTACGTGTAGTGGAAGCGGCTCAAACTGGAGAGAAGTGTCCAGCGAATTGGGCGAAGGGAAAGCAAACCCTTGGAAAGGCTTAGAATGAAATACGAACCAAAACAATTTGAAAGTATAAATGGTGTAAACGGCCTTTCCGAAAAGTTAATGAAAGAGCATTACAAACTTTACGAAGGCTACGTTAAAAAAGCCAACGAAATAGAAGAGAAGCTTAAGACCGTAGATCTAGCTTCTGCGAATGCAACTCAATCCGATTTGCGTTCGTTAAAACTTGGCTACTCTTTCGCAGTTAATGCCATTAAAAGTCATGAGCTTTACTTCGGAAACATCTCTGGAAATGGCAGCGCACCTCAAGGCTGGGTTGGTTCCAAAATCGCAGACACTTTTGGCTCTTACGACAACTGGTTAGCAGACATGAAAGCAACCGGAATCGCCGCACGCGGCTGGGTTTGGTTCGCATATGATTGGCAAAACGGTTCGGTGTTTAATTACCTTGGGGACCAGCATGATGCTTTTCCAATTTGGCACGCCACTCCTTTAGTAGCGCTCGACGTTTACGAACACGCTTACTTTATGGATTACGGCGTCGCTCGCGCCGATTATATCGAAGCTTTCTTCAAAAATATAAATTGGAATGATGCCGAACAACTGGCGAACAGCACCGGTATGGATAAGATGTGATGCAATACGGACTATTCTGGGTATCACTAAAGGTGATTCTGAAAAATCAAAAGAATGAAGTTTTGGGTTTGGAAGCCCAACTTAATGGTTCTATGCCGGGGTTTTATGACCTACCTGGTGGACGAGTGGATAATCATGAAGTTAGAGAATCGTTTCCAAAACTAATTGATAGAGAGTTAAAAGAGGAAATTGGGAATATTGAATATAAATTGAATCCCAAACCAGTCTTTGCTCAAACATGGGATGTCAAAGATGGAAAACTGGTTGCATATGTCTATTATGAAGCTGAATACTTAAGTGGAGATATAATTATCAGTAACGAACATTTATCTTCTAAATGGATACCGCTTTCACCAGAAACTATTGAACAGCACTTCACCTCATTTCATAAAAACGCATTACAAGAATGCATCAAATAATAAAACACCCTAGATTCTGGATTCCCGCCTGCGCGGAAATGACATGAACTAGGGTGTTTTATTATTTAGCGACAGCTTTCTTTGTGGACTTCTTGTTCTTACTTAGAGCTGTTTTAGATTTAGTAGTATTCTTACGAACGCGTGGAGTGTTATCTCGAAGCTTGCGGACGTAATATAATTTGCTTTGACGCACAAGATCATCTTTTACGATTTCAATCTTAGCAATGTTGGGTGAGTGCAATGGGTAGATACGTTCGACACCAACTCCGTTGGAAATCTTTCGGACCATGAAAGTTGCGTTAGCACCTTTACCGCCTTTGCGAGCAATCACTAAGCCTTCAAAAATCTGAATACGTTCTTTACCACCTTCTTTAATGCGGTTGTGAACTTTGACAGTGTAACCAGTCTTAAATTCTGGAATATCTTGAAGTTGCTCTGCTTTTAAATTCTTTACAATTGACATAGGATTGGATGTCATCCTGAGGAACGAAGTGACGAAGGATCAATATTCTAGATTCTTCGCTTCGCTCAGAATGACAATAAATTATAATAAATTAGCTTTCTGGCTGTTTAGTCTTTTTAACAATTCTTTTAATTCTTTAGGCAATTCACTTACCGCTTCTATCCAAGATTCGTCCGGTAATTGAACTTCTATCTTTTTAGCGTGAAGAAATTGTCTATTGAGGTTTAGCTTCATTGCAGGCTTACCGCCATACAGTTCATCACCAACAAGAGGAAATCCTTGAGAAGAAAAATGAACGCGAATCTGATGCGTTCTACCTGTGTGTAATTTTACAACAACTAGGGTATAAAAGTCAACCCTGTTAAACCCGCCTTCGGCGGATTGTTTAACAGGGTCAACCCCATCACCTCCCCCTGCCCCCTCCTCAAGAGGAGGGGAAGACAAATATTCAAGCACCCGATATTCAGTTAATGAGGGCTTGGAAGTCACCATTTGACTCTCTTTTGTGGTGTATTTTCGAAAGTCTTTCTTACTTTTTCCTAATGGTTGATCGAAAAAACCGTGCGATTGAGGAATCTTTCCGCAAACCAATGCGATATACTCTTTTTTAACCTTTCGCTCGGCAAATGCGTCTTTTAAATGCTCGTAGATTTCGGGAGTGAGGGCTACCATCATGACACCGCTAGTGTCTTTATCTAGTCGGTGAACAATCCCGCTACGCCCTTCTTCTCCTACCAATCGAATATCTTTAAAATGAAAAAGCAGTGCCTGAGCCAGTGAATCGCCTTTAAAACCAGCACCTGGATGGACTACTAACCCTGCCGGCTTATCGATAATTAACAAGCCGTGATTGTTATACAAAGTTTTTAATGGAATATTTTTTGGTTCCAGCGAGTCATCAACGACCTCTGTTGGTGAGTAAGAAATTTCATTATCCTTACGAACCGCAAAATGAGGAGAAGTAATCACCTCGCCGTTAACTTTAACATGGCCGGCCTCAATATCTTTTTGAATTTTGCCGCGTGAAAACTCTGGCAGCTTTGCTGCTAAATATTTATCCAAACGAGTTTTTAAATCTTCAACTGTAAATTTTTTCATATATAGTATCATCGGCTCCCCGCCTACGTGAGGATAAACTCCGAGCCGGGGTCGAGATCCCGGAACACCTTCGGCGTCCGGGACTACTTGCTTACGCAAGCAGATCTGGTCTTCGTTTCTTAGTTCGTTTTTCACTTTCTTCTTTTCGCCACTTGGCTACATTTGCGTGATGGCCGGTAAGTAATACTTTTGGTACACGGAGCTTCTTACTATTGATCTCAAAAACTTCTGGCTTGGTGTATTGTGGATACTCGAGTAAATTATCCGAGAAACTTTCGCTATCTGCAGATTCGTCTTTTCCTAACACACCAGGAACTAATCTTAGAACAGCTTCCGAAATTACTAAAGCTGGTAGCTCTCCGCCCATTAAAACATAATCACCAATAGAAAGTTCTTCATCAACGAATTTACGAACCCGTTCATCAAACCCTTCATAACGTCCTGATACAAAAATTAAATTGTCGTACTTAGTTAAACGCTTGGCATGTGCTTGATTAAACGGCTTGCCTTGCGGGGTAAGTAAAATGATTCTGCTGGATCCCCGGTCTCGCCTTCGGCTCGCCTGGGATGACACTTTAGATGTTTTCTGGATTGCCTTAACTACAACATCAGGACGAAGAACCATACCGAGACCACCACCATACGGACGATCATCGACTGTCTTTCTTTTGTCTAAACCAAACTTGCGCATATCTATAGCTGTAAACTTAACCAAGCGCTTTTGGATTGCTCGAGCGATGATGCCAAACTCTGAATAACGCTGAACAAATTCAGGGAAGAGTGTGATGATGGAAATTTTTTTCATCGATTTGATAATAAACTATACTTTTCTATCAACTTGTCATTGGTAATACTATCTGATATATTTTCCCACATGGAGGAAATATGAAATTTACGATTATATTAAGCATCCTTGCACCTGCTGGATACCGAGGCAACATGGGATATTACCACGAACATTCTTTTCGAGCATTCACTCCAAGCAGTGCTAGAACAAAAGCAAAAAAATACATCGATGATTTCCGTTCAAATGAAGCCAAGATGGCTGGCGGGAGAATTATCTCCTGTAAATTATACCTGAACTTACCAGTTATTAGTAAATTCTTTGGACTAAGTTTAGTGCAACCTGAGGTTTAAAGCAAACCGCCATCCCACCAGCGCCAATACTTTGGCGCTCTTTTTCTAACTTAAAACCCGCGCTCACGATTGATTGCGGGTTTTGATTTTTGAGATAATTTGAGCAAAATTTGCCGATTTGCCCAAGAACGAGGCATTTTCCGAGCACCGAGCGACGCGTACTGAAAGTACGCAAAGCGAGGGTGGAGGGAAATAACGAAGTTATTGGGTAAAAGCTTTATTGAAACTCGGGCTTTGCCCGAGTGAAATAAAGCGATCGCAAATTTCTCCTAGAGTTTAAAATCGTCCATGTCTGCTTGCACATCTTCGTTAGAAGCTGTTGCAGCAGGAGCGTCATCGCGATGTTCGCGGCGAGGACCACGGTGAGAACCTTCTGGCTCGTAAATCTTCAAGTTAACGCGAGCCTTGTGCTTAGCACCAACAACACGAAGTAATGTGCGAAGTGCTTTTGCAGTTTGACCCATACGGCCGATGACCTGACCCATATCATTAGGGTTGATGTGCAAAGTGATTAGAACGCCCATTTCGTCTACACTACGTTCTGTTCGCACGTCATCAGGATTATCAACTAGAGACTTTACTACATATTCTACAAACGCTTGATCTTGTTCTTCTGGCATGTTCGTAAATTTCTGCGATAGGTATTTCCGGCTTTCGACCTCTGAGGGTTTCCCCTTCCTAGCCATCTATTGCTCTGGCAGAATACCAAAAATTTACAACGGTGTCAAAATAAAACCTCTGAATATAACTCAGAGGTTTTATATCTTAATCCAATTCTTTATGGTGTAGTCTCAACTCTATCTGGAATACCAGCACCAATAGAGAAGACTTCGGGAAGTGTATTTACCGCACGACTAATTGTAGAAGAACTTATATTAGCAAAGTTAACAAAGCGGTGAAGAGTGCTAGCAGGGCCGCCTGGGTTAGAAATTCTTGCCGATACAACAAGACTACAAACTCCTCCACCCGCAAGGTTCCCAACAGTATAAGGTCCGCTACCACTTCCTGTTGCACAACTTCCACTCGACCTTACCAACTGTACATTTTCAAGATTCTGATCTCCAGTATATAGTTCTGTAACTAAAACATTGCTTAACGATTCATTACCAGAATTTCGCACACAAATTTCAAAGAATACAGTCTGGCCACTCACATAAACATTTCCGTTCGGTAGTGGGATACTATTAGGGCTACCGCATGAAGAATGAGATGGCACTGATGCACCAGATCCTAATACACGTTTGTATGAACCTTCTAAGCTTGGTGCACATGAGGTTACTATCACCGGCCCAGCCGTGCTTGAATATGATGGAGCACCACCTGAGCCAACACTAGCAGAAACTCTATAATAATAAGTTCCTGCATTTAATCCGACATCATTAAAGGTATAAGAGGCTTGACCGTTATTTTGAACAGTATGGATTGGGCTACCCCAGTCTGTTCCGTTTATACTTCGATATACTCTATATTCAATAGATGAATTATGTCCAACTCCTGGATTCCATGTCACTTCAATTTCTGAACAAGCCCCAGCGTTTGCATTCACAGAGACAGGCGCAGTTGGAGCCGAAGCTCCTGTAACTCGCAGTTGCATCACTCTTGTTTTAGGGTCAGTAGTTGTTCCTGCATTAGACCGGAAAATAATAACGTAATTTCCAACCGGAACACCAGTAGTATCAATTTCTGCTATAGCTGAGCTATTATAAGGTGCGTTGACTGGATTTTGAGTGATTTCGATTTGACTTAGTGGTAATGAGGGCGGAGCGACATTCATCACTGACATCACAACTGGAGAGTTAAACCCTTGGGTTGGGTTTGTGACAAGCAAGTTAACTGTAGAGGTCTGTCCTTGTGCCTTTACATCGCTAGTTGGAATAATGGTAAACTCATAATCAGGATTTGCTACAACATTAATTTGCACACTAGATGTAGCAGTGCTTCCGTTAGTACCTTCACAAGTTAATGTATATGTAGTGTTAGATGTTAAATTAGATGTGGATCCAGAACCTGATGTTGCTGATCCCCATGTACCAGGAGTAATCTGACACTCCGTAGTGTATTCAGAGCTCCAAGTGAGAACTCCAAACGATCCATAGATGACATCACAAGGACCTGGTATCGGGGTTTTAGTGTTAATACCTTCGCAAAGTAATGTAGCAGTAGGTGGTTCTGGAGCAATACCAACTGTAACCTCTACTTGATCAGGATCAATTGGTGAACCAGAACTGGTCACACAATCAATCTTAAAAATATAAGTAGTGCCTTGTTCTAGACCCGTGATATTTTGAGTTCCACTTGATGGTCTCGGGCTCGTACCAGTCCAATCAGAAGACACTCCTTGAACCATTGAAGGTATGCATGACGCAACATCACCTGAAGGAACCCAAGTTAATCTCCCGGTACTTCCATTAGGCGGGGTTGGAGTAGTAGGACCGTTAGAGTCATTAAATCGTAAATCAATTGAACCAGTGGTATCAGTCACTATTAGATTGGATATACACTGTTGTGTTGTTGATCCATCTGTAGCCATAAAAGTTAGCAAATAAGAATCAGGGTTCAGGTTTGCTGTATTTACCAAACCAATATTCTGATAACTATTACTGGCATTCAATAGCACAGGTGAAGGACTCATCAATGGCCCAGTTGGAGTTGCGGACATACTGACGCTAACTTCGGAATTATAACCGCTTGTCACACTGGCGCTAAGAGGAAACTGAACGACACTACCACGTGGTACTGTAGTACTTACTATTCCGCAAATAAAGCTAAATGATTCATTTCTAGTGATTGTAAAAGCTGGTGAACATAAAGACTGTCTTTCGTAAGCATCATTTGGCCAAAGTGCTGTTACAGAACCTTCTACTGTAGCGCAAAAACGATAGAGACCGGTTGGCCATGAAGAAGTGTCGATAACTCCTGTGAATCCAGCAGGACTGACTTGTTCAGGACTCATCCCTGGTAAACCCGGAAAACTCCACCTAGTAGTCTGTTCAGGGTAATAAGCATAACCAGACCATTGATCACCGGCATAAACATTATTTACGATTCTTTGGATATCAAAATTTACACTAATATCAACATACTCAGTTCTTGCACAAAAATTATTTGGATCAATTGTATTCAAACAGGCACCATATCCATCCGTTCTAATATTCAAAGTATTTTGGTCTGCGCTTAAAGTTGAACTGGTGTTGTAAATTTCCGCTGGATAAAAATTAGCTTGGGCAGTTGGAATTACATTATCTGTGAACTGATTTACAACTACTAAGCCGCCACCGACAATGAATATGCTAAGAAATGTTTGGAAAAAAAATCTTTTTGTGATTTTCATACTAGTATTGGTTTTGAGTTAATGTTATCTCAACTATCGCTTCGGAGCTATCAATACCCGAACTGACCGAAATCATTAAAGTATCATCAGCTCGACGCATTAAAATTGGAGAAGTTAATGATCCTCCTACATTCCGCACCCAACCTTTGCCTGTAAAAAAATTGGTGTATGTTTGAAGTGCTTGAGCGGTAGTTTGAGGACTCTTAAAAAGTTTGGTTGACTGAATTCTTCCATCATTGCTTGTAGCTTCATAGTTATCCAAGACCTCACTACCATCCTGCATCGGTAAGTCTTCAGGGAATCCGCTAAGTATTTCGGCTGACCCTAATTTCTTAACTTCTGCACTAAACTCCCCCGAACTAATTTCTGTAACAGAATTATTCATATCTGGCGCCTTACGCAGATAAAAATACACTGTGACTAATGCAATAATGATTATCAGAATAAAAAATATCCCTAAAAACATTTTGCTAATAGAGCCAGGCAGTTTTGATTGAGTTTTCATTTGAATTTTATTTTCTGGCCATTTTATTATTCAGGCCTAAGTTTACTTCGTTGTCTTTAGTATAATATATCAAATATGATTCTGCAATTTAAAAAGACCCTACGACAAGCATAGGGTCTTTACCAAATAACATTCTACGGAGCAGTTTCGGTACGATTAGGGACTCCACCACCAACAGAGAATAACTCTGGAAGCGTGTTTACATCGGTAGATACTTGAGTTGAACCCACCGTCGCATAGTTAGTAAATCTATGAAGGGTGCTAGCGGGACCGCCTGGATTAGTGATTACTGCACTCAGTAATAAACTACATGTCTGACCTGGATTCATAACTCCCGGAGGATTACCACTAATATTTACCGAATAAGGGCCGGAACCACTACCACTCACACAATTACCGCTTGAGCTAATTAATTGAATATTTTCTATGTTTAAGCTCTTAACTAAATCTTCTGTAATAACCACATTACTTAATGCTAATGTTCCAGAACTACGAACACAGATTTCAAAGAATACAGAATCACCTGCTTTATAGATTAAACCATTAGGTAGTTCGATACCCAACGAGCTTCCGCATGCAGCATATGCAGATGGAGCTGAACCTGTACCTACAATTCGCTTGTAGGTACCGCTTAAGCTGGCATTACATGGTGTCGGCACTATCGGTCCAAGAACAGGAGAGTAAGATGGTGATCCTGTTGAACCAACACTTGCCGAAATTCGATACTCATATGATCCAGCTGGGATGTTATTGTCTTGATAAGTGTAACCACCCGCCGAAGTATAAGGAATCACAGCAATCGCATCACCCCAAGCGCCCGCACCTGAAAGACGTCGATAAACTCTATATTCAATTGAGCTATTATGAGTTGCATGAGAATCCCAAGTTACTATTACTTGGCCACAAACACCCTGATTGACATCAGCAGATTGTGGCGCTGTCGGCGCAATAGCTGAGGTTATACTCAAAACATAATTTAATGTTTTTGGATCATTACTTGTAGAGCCATTAGATTGAAAAGTGATTGTGTATTGCCCTGGAGTCACACCAGTTGTGGTAATTTGTGCGACTGCGGGAGTACTGTATGGAGAGTTTACAGGAGCATTGCTGATATTTACATTAGCCAATGGAAGGCCAGCTGGTGCAATATTAATAACAGACATGGCCACTGGAGAACTGAATCCATCAAGTGGATTTAAAACTAATAAGTTGGTTGAAGAAACATTACCCTGAGCTACGACATCATTATAAGAAGATAGAGCAAAAGTATAGTTTTGATTGGCAACTACATTTACCTGCACAGTTGAAGGAGCAGAAACACCTCCAGGGCCAGAACAAGTCAATGAGTAAGAAACACTGCTTGTTAAATTAGGAGTATTGCCATTACCGCTAGTTGTAGTTGGCCATGTACCAGGCGTGATATTACAAGTACTCGCATAGGTTGAGGACCAGAATAATGTAGCCGCAGAATTATACCCAACTTCACAAGGTCCAGTACTCGGAGTTTTAGAATCACTGCCCAAACATAATAAGTTTGCTGTTGGTATCTGTGGAATACCTACCTCTACTTGAACAGTGGCTGGATCAACAGGACTTCCACCAAGAGTAACACAATCGATTTGAAAAATATAAGTTTCTCCAGGGGCCAATTTAGTTACGACACTCGAGCCACTACCTGGTAAGTCGGCTTGTCCAGACCAATCATTTACATCTCCTTGCGCCATACTAGGAGTACAAAAATCTATAGGACCAGTCGTGTTCCATGATAATGTACCAGAATCACCATCTGGTGGTGTTGGTGTAGTCGGACCAGTTGAGCCATCAAAGAATAAAGTGACTGTTCCGCTGTCAATGACCGTTAACTCAGAGACACAATTAAAAGTATTAACTCCATCTGTGCCCGTAAAAGTTAAATCATAGACACCAGTCGACAAACTACTGGTATTAACCTCAGCTACACCAGTATATGAATTTCCAGAATTAAGTATTAAAGGACTGTTATTCATAACTGGACCGGCTGGATTACTAGCCATAGTAACCGAAACAGATGAAACAGGATCACCTTCTGCAGAAATAATATAAGAAGCTGATTGACCAATTATCACTGACTGGGCGATACTACAAACTAAACCTGTATACTGCGGGCGCACAATAGTAAATGGTGAGTGACAACGAGAATCTGTACCATAAGCATCTATTGGCCATAAAGCAGTTGTCGAACCACCCACAGTTGCACAAAAGCGATAAGTTCCAGATGGCCAAGAACTTGTATTCACAACACCACTAAAGCCTGCTGGATTAATCTGTTCAGGTGTTGGAAAACCAGGGAACCACCAGTTTGTGGTTTCTTCTGGATAGTTCAAAAGCCCCTCCCATTGATCACCGGCATGGGCATTATTCACAATCCGCTGAACATCCAAATTTACAGAAATATCGACGTATTCACTACGAGCGCAAAAATTGTCAGGATCTAATGAATCTAAACATGCCCCATATCCACGCACGTAAATTGTTAAACTGTTCTGATCTCCACTTAGAGTACTGTTCACTTCACGGATTTCAGCAGGATAAAATTGCGCAGAGGCTTGATTAGAATAAAATATAATACTGAGTAGAAACCCAAGGAACAATACAGTGCTAAGTATTAACAATCGAGCAATAATATTATTAGATATAGTCATAAATTTTGTTAGTTACTTGGTGAACTTTGCAATAATACTAAGCTTACTACTCTATCATTGGAAGCGGTATTATTTTTAACTTCAATCATTAACCTATCCGATTTGTATTGTAAGACTGTTCCCAACTTTTCTGTTGTGACTTCCCTTAACGATGTAATTTCTAACCAATTCTTGGTCTCAAAAAATCGAACATAATTGTTTAATGCATTATTTAAACTCGCCGTTGTTGTAATGGTAACAGAAGATTGAATACGCCCATCGTTGGTTTTGAATGACTCGTTTGTTAAAACCCTTGAACCTGCCTCAACAGGTAAATCTGATGGAATAGCTGGAGGAAATTGAGCACCCGAAAATTCGGTTCTCTCCACAGACAACTCGCTTGATTCGGATGACTGCTGTTGATTTGTATTAACGTTTTGAGAATTAAGCAAATAAAAACCTGCAACAACCATTGCTACAAGTACTATTAAAAAAATCACTAACAACTTCTTTTTATCCATTTGTATTTTTGTTTCTGGTAAATTTGATTTATTTTTATCAAATACTTACCTCTAAAAGTGACTTAACTGACATTAGTATAGCACATCTATGCAATTTTTGCAACCAATTCCTCAATAAAAAAAGCGAGAACCGAAGTTCCCGCTAAAATTATGCAGAAGATACTGACAAGACTACTTAGCAGCCTTGTCTCTATGGTACTTCTGATAGATCAATTCGGCTTCCTGGATTGAAGCCGGATAATTGTCTGGTAAGGTAAAAGTAACATACAGCCAATCACGAGTCCCGTAACCTACACTAAACGACACATTCCTTTGTGTAACCGCTGTGGTTCCAAAAGGTATAGCCGCTTTGTTGCAACAGGCCATTGTAGGGTGGAAATTCATCATGATACTACCGCTGTTTGGAGACACAAAGTTCGTGCTATGCCTTCGAACAATTAGCCCTTTACCCAATTCCACTGTTTGTGACGCAAACTGATCGAACAAACCATGTCCTATCCGTCTTTCGACAAAATACACATCACCAGTAAGGGTTCCATCGGAATTTAGTATAGGAATTATATACCCAATAGGCGGACCATTTGGACCTCTGCCCTTAGTAGCAATGGCTGGAGTTTGGATGTACCTTGAGTGTGAACCCCGGGTATCTATAACTTCGTAGCGAGCCGTGCTGGCATGCCAGCCTAGCTTCATCCGAATTATGTTTCCAAACATCATGTATCGGTTTTGAACAGTCCCCATCGGGTCAGCTTTATCGCCATACTCCCATATTTGACCATTTTCGGAGTTCTCACCCCTTGAGTGCGCTCCCTGACCAAGGTTGTGTCCAAGCTCATGGAGCATAGTGTTGAAAGTCTGTTGGTTCATAATGTTGGAGGAAGATTCACCGAATATGGAATTCAGGTGTATAAAAATATACCTAACCCCAGAAGTTTCGCCGAATGGTCCAAGAGTGGCTTGTGCCAAGCCAGCACACTCAGGCATGTTTCTAAAAAGATATTGCCTGGTGCGATAAGCTGTTTTACTGAAACCTTGTGCTTCGAGCATGTTATCCGCCTGCACTAATGCGGCGTTAAAATAATCGTAGCAAGTTCCGTTGGGGGCAGGCACAGGCGTAAGCGAAACAGTAACCCAAGGCGCCACATCCCCTAAAGGATGATGGAATCCAACCAGCTTGTATTGATCATACGAGTTCTCCCTAATCAAATTCCCAAGGGAGTCAAGGTTGGTATGGAGCTTACCTCTAAGCCATTCAACGGAATACTGAGGCGTAGGATTATTTGCGGGAGCAATGTTTATTGTTAACATTGGCCGCTCCTGCCCATGGCTGGGCGGTGGCAATGTTAGCGGTCCAAACACAGACCCGGGTGCATTTAAACTGTTGTCCTCAATCACCTTCTCTATACCGGTTACCTCAAAATTTGGGGAATGGATTTTTTCTACACTCCCGAACTCATTCATTACCGGCAAGTAGCCAGAACGAACGCCACGCAAAACCACTTCCTTATTGAACAAGGGCTCAAAATCCACCTTACCAGAAAGATAGGTGAACATCCGATTTTTTCCGTCAGTCTCTACTATGAAGAACCGACTATGAGTGGGCTCAACCTCGTTCTCTTCGACAATCATCTTTTCGACAATCCCTTTAAGGGTCTCGATTCGAACCTTTTGCCGTTTCTGTGAAGAAACAACAGGTACAAACATACTCAAGCACAGTGCGAACACTAATACCTGAGCAAGTAAACTATTTATCTTCTGCATTATCTTCTCCTCCTACGAGAAATTTGAAAGTTCATGCCTCTTTTCTGAATGAGGCTCCGTAAACAAAAACTAGCAAAAAAAACAGATTTAGTCTAGCTAAATCTGTTTACTATACTATTTTTCCTGTGAATTGTCAATTCATAAATCGAGTGATGTTGATACTAGATTTCTGTTACTGTCGCTCTGACTATTGATGTAGTAGCGGTTTGTCCTGGATTGATAGTAATCTGAAGTAACTGATAGCCTTTTTTACCAAGCAACATTTTATGAGTATTTTCATTAGTCTGTGAAATTACATCCCAGTCATTATTTCGAAGAAAGTTTAGATACAAGGTGTAGTTCGCTGTCATGCTTTGATTAGAATTAAAGCTGCGGATAGATTGATCACCTTGATTGTCTACGTTTACAATTTCATTTTCTGTAATCTCTGCATTTGCTTCAGACGGAAAATTGACTGGAAACCCGGTTGGCAAAATTTCAGGAGAAATATCTTTTGCGACAACTCTTGCACCTTCAGATTGTTCGCGACTTGCCTCCTCCATAGAAGTTCGCTCTTTAGATTCTTGTGACAGAAGCAGAGCTACATATAACAATGCAAGAAGTGCGGCCACAATTACTAGAAGCTTAAACACAGTATTGAAGCTTATGTCACCAGAATTAGGACTGGGACTATTAATTTCATTAGCCATTTTATTTTTAATTTCTTCCGACATAGCGGATTAGTAAAAGTTAGATATATTATAGCATATTTACCAAAGACCCTGCATCAGCTGCGGGGATTCTGTTTAACTGCGGGATTCTTTAATACCAGAAACCCCGGCTTTCGCCGGGGTCCCTTTGTGAAGTAAAAAATATTTTTTCAATAGAGAGATTATTAAGCCTTAACTTCAGTTGGAGTTTCAACTTCGGAAGGAGCTGGGGTTTCTACTTCGGCCGGAGCTTCTGGAGCTGCTTCCTCTGGTGTTACTTGCTCGGCTTGTGCTTCTGCAGGAGTTTCCACGACTGGTTCAGCAGGAGTGTCATCTGTTGCTGTCTCTGCTACGGTTTCCACTTCTACTGTTTCACCAGAATCTTCCGCTTTTACTTCCGCATCTGCCGAGGCTTCGGCGGATGAGTCAGCCTTTGCTTCTTCGGCAACTACTTCTTTCTTAGGAATAGTGAATGATTTTACTTTGTCTGCTTTCAAAATTTCTTTAGTCACAAACAAGTTATGAACTGTTTCAGAAAGAGGAACATGCTGTTCATTCATCCAGTAGTTTAATCGCTCGTCACTTCGGATAGTAAGTTCTTTAGTGTGAGGATTGTACGCACCAAGAACCTCGGTGAATTTCTTTTGGTTTGCAGCGGTCTTCTGAGCCAAAACGAGTTTGTACTGAGCAGTATTGCGCTTGCCACCACGTTGTAATCTAATAGTTAACATTATAAATATAGGTTCCTGTCGTCCCCGACACGAGCTTACTCGGGCAAAGCCCGAGTATCGCGAGCTCGAAGGCGGGGATCCCAAAATTTAAAAAATAAATAGATCCCGGGTATCCCTCCGCTACGCTTCGTAGATGCCGGGATGACATCTCCGAAGTTAAGTATTTGTTGATTTTTAGCCGGAGAGTTGACGGTCTCAAGTGGCATGAACCAACAAAAATGACTTCCATAGTCTACCACTAGAAGTCATTTTGGTCAACCCGGTCAAACTTCGCTGACCATTGTCATTCTAAGTCCCGTCAACGGGACGAAGGATCTTCTCAATAGATCCTTCGGTCGCCTTGCTCCCTCAGGATGGCATAGATCCCGGATAGCCTTTCAGGCTCCCGGGATGACCAGAAATTTATTCCTAAAATTTCTGGTCACTTTGCATAAGCCGTAGCTTGGTCCATCTTAATGGATAACAATTGAGAAACTCCATCGTCGCCCATAGTTACCCCGTAAAGAATGTTGGCTTGGGCCATTGTCTCTCGGTTGTGAGTGATTGTAATAAATTGAGTTGTGTCGGATAACTTTCCTAAAATCTGTCCGAAACGAATTGTGTTTGCTTCATCTAGCGCCGCATCAACCTCATCTAAGACTACGAAAGGTGAAGGGAAGCATGTTAACAAGCTACATAATAGAGCGATGGAAGTTAATGAACGCTCCCCTCCAGACAATGATTGAATGGAAGTTAATTTTTTACCAGCAGGTGTTGCTTTGATATCAACACCGGAAACTGCTAACGAATCTTTTTCATACTTCGCAATAATCTTTTCTTCGGGACGCTGAACATCGTTTATAGAATCTTCTGCAACTTCTTTGTCTAATTCTACTTCTGCTTCTGTGCGGTTATCGCTAGGCTTCACGAGTGATAAATATGCGCGGCCACCGTTGAATAAAATTCGGAAGTACTGTTCGAACTGAGTGTTAACTTTATGGAACGCTGTATTGAATTTAGTTTTAATGTGTTCGTCTAACTCATCCATTACTTGACGAAGATCTGCCATGCTTTTATGTAAGTCCGTAATTTGATGTTCCAAGTTTGTGTAACGATTTTCAGTTTCGTGATATTCCTGAATTGTTAATTCATCTACTCCACCAACCAACTCGAGTTGATGTTTTAGTTTAGAAATTTTTCCAGACAAACCTTCGGTTTCGGATTTAATTGGATTGGCCTGAATTTTATCGAACATCTCACTACCAAGCGCTGCAATAATTTCTGAGACGACTGCGTCGCGTTGTGTTTCGAGTCGTGCTTTCTCGATTTGCAGTTTTGTTTGTTGGTCACGAATCCTACCAAGTTCATCTTGTTGTCGACGAAACATTTTATCTTCTTCGGCAATTGCAGACTTCCATGCATTTTCTGCTGAATAAAAAGATTGGAGTTGATTTTCTAAGTTTGTAATTTCTGAAACCAATCCAGAAATTTTTTCTTGAACTTTGTTTTCTTCTACTACAAGTTCGGCAATGTAGTCATCACCACTACCAGACGTTGTTTTCTTTAGCTCTAAATCGATCTGCAATTTTTGGTTTTGCAAACTAGAAAGTTGTCCTGTGATAAAGTCACGACTTAACTCAGCTTTGGAAACTGTCTTTGATAATTCGTTTTGCTCGGCTAATAATTTGTCTTTCTGGTCACTGAGTTCTGATAATTGTAATTGCAGTTTGCGATTGTAATCGGGGTGCTTCGCCGCATCAGTCGCTGTGGTCTTAAACTTTCGCCAAGCGGAAATAACAGCGGCAGTAGCATTACGAATTTGTCCTACATCGGAAGTTTCCTCGATAATGCGTTCGAACTGAACAAAAGTGTTGTCCAACGCGCCCATCTGTTCTTCGATTTTTCCCCAATCGCTGCCTGCAGGATTACTAATTGCTGTATAAAGTTCGGTGAGCTGTGCATTCACTGTGCCAAGCGCTGAATCAAGTGAAGTTGTTTTTTGAACTGACTCCTTCAACTTCTGTTCTGCAGATTTTAGCTGTGCTTCGAGATCAGCAATCTGCTGATTTAAAGCATGGCTATCAACTTGCAAAGTAGCACTATCCTGCGAGCCACCCTTTTGGCTTTGCATCTTTCCACGAATCAAACTAACTTGTTCGAGTAAACTATTTTTCTCGGATTGCTTGCTTTGTAATTGTTCTTGCACCCGCTTGTATTCTTCTAAAGAGGAAGCATTTTCTTTTTCGTGTTGTTCTATCTTTTGCAAATGCGCATCCATAGTAGCTTCCACCTGTGCTTTTTGTTCTGCGTAAACACCAAGTTCCTTGTCGAGTGCGGAAATATTTTTTGCGAACTCCCACCACTGACTGCCCAGGAATTCTCTCTGAAAACCTTTAAGATCAATCTCGATTGCTTCACGCGCTTCCATTCTCTTGGCTTGACGTCTTAAAGATTTAACGCGTGGTTCTAATTCGCGCAATAAATCTTCTGCTCGCATCAAATTTTGCGCTGTTTGTTCTAAACGTCTTAAAGTTCTTTCGCGTTTTAAATAATAAGTTTTCACGCCGCTTGCTTCATCGATTAAATTTTTAATTTCGGTTGGGCCAGCTAAAATCATTTGATCGATTGTTCCCTGACCAATTACTGTATAGCGTGAAGTTCCGATATTGCTCTTTAATACCAAATCGATAATATCCAAAAGGCGGACTTTGGTCCCGTTTAGTAAATATTCACTTTCGCCACTTCGGGTAATGCGGCGACCAATTGCTACTTCTGCTGCATCAAGAGGGATTTTGTGGTCACGGTTATCGAAGGTGGCAACAACCTCAGCCATTCCAGAACGACCTCTTTTATCTGAACCAGCGAAAATTACGTCTTCGCTTTTCTTGCCACGCATCAATTTAGCGCTTTGCTCACCTAAAACCCAACGTAAGCAATCAGCCGCGTTGGATTTTCCGCTACCGTTCGGACCAACAATCGCTGTGATTCCAGGACCAAACTCTAAAGTTGTTTTTTTGGCAAAAGATTTAAAACCTTGTATTTCTAGCCGTTTAAGGTACATAACTTCATTTATTATAACATGCAACCTGCTTTATTGTGATCTCATCTCATGAAAAACTCACAGCCAACTCCTTACAAAAGCAACAAGACTGCTTCTTTTTGAAACAGTCTTGTTGCTTTTGTGTTTGTTTGGTTACTCGGAGTTCGAACTTACATTCAGATTATCAGTGGAGTTACACATGGTCAACGCTAGTTATCCCCACTGCTACGCTAAAGCTTCGCAGTGCAGGCACTCTCTTAGAAAAACTAGATTCCGAGGTTCTTCAAAGAATTTTCAGCAGCAGAAATTTCACCTTCTTGCTTTGAAGGGCCTTCGCCTCGCCCTAATTCGGTCTCTCCCATATAACTTGCGACTACAAAAACTTTATTATGATCAGGTCCGCTCTCGGAAATCACCCCATAAGTCGGAGTTACGCCATGACGGTCCTGAATTATTTCTTGAAGCTTACTTTTTGGATCAACATAAGTTCCACCGCTGATAATTCCCGGAAGTTCGACCAAAATTTCTTTCACAATAAATTTTTGTGCGGCTTCATAGCCTAGATCCAAATATAAAGCACCGATAAGTGCTTCGATTGTGTTTGCTAAAATTACTTGGCGCGCACGACCGGTGTCTTTTGCTTCACCGCGCGACATCAACAGATGGTCTCCGAGACCAAGTCGTTGTGCAATTAGCGCTAAAATTTTGTAGTTCACTAACGAACTACGAAAGTTAGTTAATTCTCCTTCAGGATGATCATAAGTTTTGTACAAGTGCTCTGTTGCAACAAGTTCCAAAACAGCATCACCTAAAAATTCCAGACGTTCGTTGTGAGGAAGTTCAAATCCTCTGTGCTCGTTTAAATATGAGCGATGTGTAAATGCTGAAACATATAACGAAACATCGTTTGGCTGTGAGCCTGTGATGGCCGCTATTTCTTTTGCGGAAATCATGTTAATCCTTCTGCTCAAGAATCATGAATTATGAATCACATCATTGTGATTCCCACTTCTCGATCCTTGATAAATTAATTCTATGCTTTGTTAGTGCTGATGGTGGGCGGTACAGGAGTCGAACCTGTGACCTCGTCTACGTCAAAGACGCGCTCTACCAACTGAGCTAACCGCCCCTACTACGCTTTGGTTTAACCAAAGCTACGAAGGGTAAACCAACCTATTATCACAACTGCTTGTCCTTCGAAGCTTCCATGAAATGGAAACGAGGGAGGAAGTTAACCGCCCCTACTACGCTTTAACTAAAGTCAAAATCTGCTTTATTTTATTACATTTATTCAGCTTTGTCTATGGAATGATTTAAATTTGGTGCTGGTCTTGGTTCGCTAGCGATAAATTCTTTATAAGCTTCAGCTGACTTACTCGGCTTAATAACTTCATTGAACAAAAGTACCATAACTAAATTAAACCAAATGTTGTTCAAAATTAGCCACACCACCAATAATATTCCTGTCGTGATCGAAACCAAGACTTGCCATGAATTGAAAAACATTTCTGAGAACAAAAAGTTCGGAGCAGAGGCAAGGTATGTAGGAATTTGTAATATCGCTGAACTTCCTGTCATCATAATCAAAGCAAAAATTACGGTAGCTAAAATTGTAACCACAACAATCCTTTTTGATTTTATTAGAATAGTTTCAAAAGATAGCGCCGCTGCTTTTGGTAAAGATAAATCATGCCACATCATAAATAATACAGTGAAAAGATTCCACCAAGAGATTCCAACCAACACAACAATCAACGAAGCAATCATCAACACTGATTTAATAAAACTAAATTCGGCGTGCGTAGAATAAAACTGAAACGCACTAAGCACAGCGACTGTTGAGGATATTGTGATTAAACTCGTTATCACTGTTCGAACTATAAGCTGAGTGTTTGAACGAACAAGTTTGAAAATTGTTGTATCTTTCACTTTTCGACAAAATACACATTCTAAATTTTCAACTTTATGAATTTGATTATGAGTATAACCAAAAAATAATAACTTCATGAAATTGACTAATACCAAAACCGCACCAGCAATAAGTAAAGACAAGAGCCAAATAACGACAGGTTCTGAGCTCATCCAAAGATCCCGCATGAACACAAACAACTGGTTCTGAGGAAGCCATTGCATTCCATACCAAGCATGAAGATTAAACCCTGATGATAGAAAAATACCAAGCAACCATAATGGCTTATGGGTCAATGTGAGTCTGGCAGCGCTGGTGATTATTTCTAGGTTATTCATAATAATGAAATTCTTTGGAAAAAGACCGTCTCCTGCATCAAGCATTAGACGGCCTTTTCATTTATGCGCCAGTTACTTCATCTGGTAAATCTGTAAATTCAGGAGTTTTCTTTTTAGAAGCTGGAATAATGTCGTTCACAATTTCTTCAAATTGATCCTTTTCTAAAGTCTCATCTGAAATCAGTCTAGCTGCAATAGTATCAAGATAAGTTCTATATTTGGTCATGACTTCAGTTGCACGAGCCTCTGCCTCCTGCATAATCCTGCGCACCTCTTCATCAATTTTCTGTGCAACAGCTTCACTGTAATTTTTCTGTTCACCAATATCTCGACCCAAGAAAACATTGCTATGTTGTTCGCCCAAAGTTACTGGACCCAAGCTTTCACTCATTCCGTACTGAGTAACTAACTTACGTGCCATACCGGTCGCAACTTTTAAATCATTACTAGCACCTGTGGTTAATTCATTAAAAACAAGTTTTTCTGCAGCGTAGCCACCAAGTAACGCAGCGATTTCATCTAAGAAACTAGTTTTAGTGTGCAGATGTTTATCCTCGGAAGGAAGCTTCATGGTGTAACCAGCTGCTCTGCCTCGAGAAAGAATTGTAACTTTATGAACAGGGTCTGCTTCTGGTAATACCGCACCTACTAATGCGTGGCCGCCTTCATGATAAGCTGTTACTTTCTTTTCCTTATCGGATAGAATATGGCTCTTTCGTGCAGGACCAAGCATAACTTTTTCAATTGCTTCCTTCAAATCATCGGAGCCAACTTCTTTCTTGTTCTGCCGAGCTGCTAAAATCGCTCCTTCATTGATAATGTTAGCTAAGTCCGCACCAGAGAATCCTGGTGTGCGTTCTGCAACGCCACGCATATCTACATCACCAGCAATTGGTTTATTCTTAGAATGAACTTTCAAAATTGCTTCACGGTCGTTGATGTCTGGTAAATCCAAAATCACTTGACGGTCGAAACGTCCCGGACGAAGTAATGCTGGGTCTAAAACATCAGGGCGATTTGTTGCCGCAACAACAATTACATTGGTATCGGTTTCAAAACCATCCATCTCTACTAAGATTTGGTTTAAAGTTTGCTCGCGTTCGTCATGGCCACCACCTAAACCAGCACCACGCTGACGTCCAACGGCATCAATTTCATCAATGAATACTATACACGGAGCATTACGTTTTGCCTTTTTGAATAAATCACGGACACGGCTTGCACCAACACCCACAAACATTTCTACGAACTCAGAACCGCTGATGTGGAAGAAAGGAACGTTCGCTTCTCCGGCTACTGCTCTCGCCAATAAAGTTTTTCCTACACCTGGGCTACCAAGAAGTAATACACCTTTAGGAATTTTAGCGCCAAGTGCTAAAAACTTTTGAGGAAATTTTAAGAACTCAACAATTTCTGACAATTCCTCTTTAGCTTCCTTCGCACCTGCAACATCGCTAAAGCGAACTTTATTTTTTAGTTCGTCATTCAACTTCACAGAGCTTTGTCCGAAAGTTAATGCACGATTGTTTGAACCTTGAACCTGTCGCATCAAGAAAAAGATGAACAGTGCAATTAACAAAAATGGAATTAAGAACGGTAAAATAGTTCCCGCAAGTACGGTTGCAAAACTTGTGTTTTTAAATTCAATTTTTACTGCTGATATTTGCTCTGTCGTGACGCCACTCTCTGTAAAATATTGAGGAATTTCTGTGTTGCCACTAATGGTAGCTTCTAGCTTGGTATCACTTTCTTTAATCTCTGCCGTTAACTTTCCTGGAGCAACCAATAAGCTGTTAACTTTTTCTTCCTTCAATAAAGTTGTAACTTCAGACAAAGGAACTTCTCTAACATTTTCCTCTTCCATGAAAGAAGCAATTAAAACAGATATCACTAAAAAAGCGATTAAAACTAAAATAATATTTTTTATAATTTTTCCCATAAAATAATTTAATTACTTTGCGTTATACAATTTGATAGTTTAAAAATTTTTAACTTGAGGGACTCGGTCACCTTATTTTGGGAGGGACTCCTCCTCACCCGAACTCACGGCTTGCTTCGATAGAGATGGCAAGGGGCCGTTCGTGCCTAACGGCATTCTTTTGGGACTCGGTCACCTCTCGCTTTGCTCAACTCGCTAAGCTCGTTTCGCAATACGCTGCGGCGACCCCCGCCGCTATTGATTGCTCCAAATAGTCGCAATCAATTTCCGCTAAAGCGGAACCGCTCTTCTTCTCGTCCCACTCTTACCTCATATATTTTATGCGGTTTAAACCGCATAAAATATATGGTGGGCAAGGAGGGACTCCTCCTCACCCGAACTCACGGCTTGCTTCGCAAGCTTCCGCTCGTTCTCCTTCGGAGCCGGCCGCTCTGCGAACGTGCCACCGGCACGTTCTCGAGTCGGCTTCTCGTCTCTACTTTAGTACCAAGTATTTGTCCCGCGCTGCGGGACAAATACTTGGTGGGCAAGGAGGGACTCGAACCCTCAATCCTTTCGGAACTAGTTCCTAAGACTAGCGCGTATACCAATTCCGCCACTTGCCCCCAATTAAAAGTAACCAGCTAACTGGTTACTTATTATAGTGAATATTAGAGATTATTTCAACTTAATTTCCAGTAATTATGAAAGAAGTAACAATCTGAACTATGAGGTATGAAAGAACAACGATTGCTAACCCAATTAGTGCATTTACCAAAGTCTTTCGACCATTCGCAGCCTGAGTTTCATCACCACGAGCAGTCATATAGTAGTAACCTCCGATGATTACAAAAATAACAGCAACTATACCTGCCAGTCCCAGTAAAATTGAAATGATCTGGGTGACTAATCCGCCCAATGTGCCCTGTCCTGCTATTCCCTGATTACCGCTAAAAGGGTTATTGGGAACACACAAAGGTCCTTTCTGAGTGAATCCGTTGGCACATGAACCTTGGGAGCCAGATGGTGCTGGTGTTGGTGACGAAGGTTGCTGTTGACCAGGAGGAGGACTTCCAGGTGGTGCCGGAGTTCCTGGTGTTGGATTTGTAGTGCTTGTAGGAAGTGTAGCCAAGGGTTGGAGGCTTGATCCAGTTGGACAAACTAGTGGAGCGGCTGCAGTCTCACCCTCCTCTGGAACAGATACAATGAAGTCTGTAGCTGGACCAACACAGAGAGAGCTATGAGTAGTGCGAGGAACTGAACCCGGTTTATATCCAGCCGGGCAATTACCTGAAGCAGGATATCTATATATCTGACCAGTGGTTATATTTTGGCAGAAATTTGTTCTCGCTCCTCCTACCTGAGCCTCAGCAGTAGTCGGAACTGAAACGAAAAAACCAGCAGCTATAAAGAATAATGTAACTAAACTTGAAACAAGTTTCATAAATTTAATCAACTAAGAATCTATATACAACCTGAACGATAATAAACGACAAAATAACCAAAGTCAGACCAATAAGGGCGTTGACTAATGTCTTACGTCCTTTTTTGGCTTGCTCATCGCTGCCTCCAGCCGTGATGTAATAGAAACCACCAACAACTATAAATATTACTGCAACCATTGCTGCAAGGTATAATGCCCACTCAAGAATCTTTTTCACAAATTCTCTTAAATTACCTTCATTTGCTCCTTGAGCTCCAGCCGGGTAAGTATCGCGAATGGAATTCAAACCATCTTGAACTCTATCCCCGCTAGTCTGGGCGATACTTTGAGCAGAAAGCATTACAGGCTGAAAAGCAAACATGGTTGTGACTAGAGCAAGCAGACTAAGAGTTAAGGGTATTTTTTTCATAGTTTTATAAAACAGTTTTGGAAGAATAATTACAATAAGTTCTGCTCCCAAAACCATCCCGCACAACACCAAAGCGTTGTGCGGAAATATTTCTAATATTAGGTTCCGAAAATGCCACCACCAGTACTGGATCCAGATACGAAATTGTATACAATCTGAACGACAATGAATGCCAATACGATGATTATTATACCAATTAAGGCGTTGAAGATTGCAGTGCGTCCAGTTTTTGCTGATTCCTCATTACCACCAGAAAGAATATATCGGAAACCACCATAAATCAAGAATACTACAGCCAAAATGAAGGCAATACCAAGAGCCCATTCAGCTACAGTTTTAAATAACGCTGCAACTGAAGTTTCACCACAACGGAAACCTTCAGGACAGTCGATATTACTTACTTGCTGTGGCTGAGCACCGGCTTGGTTTGGAGCCACTAATAACATTGGCATGAACAGTAATGAAGCTACCATGATAGCTTGTACAACTGTCTGCCATGAAATTTTGCTTAATGTTTGTTTCAAATTTCTCACCACCCTTCCGCTTGCGCTTTTTTAGGAATTACGATTAATTCGAGCGCTGTCGCAAATGTGCGAGTTAGTTATTGAAGACCTGCAAAGCAGGGATTCATTGAATTTATTATACCACAACAACATCGAAAGTTTCCAAATATTGTGGAATTATACGGGTGTATTATCGACAATCAAATTTACTACAGCGCCGACTATTATCGCCGCTAAAAGTGCGAGAATTACACCTACAATTGTCCATGTAATTAAACTCTTCGCTTTTTTGAGCTGTGCTTCATTGCTTCGCGATGTCATGTAAAGATAACCACCGTAGATTAACGAAACAACTGCTGCCAAACCAATTATATAGTAGAGCCAGTATGTGATTCGGTTATATACTTGACTCTCGTTACAATAATCTGGGAGTAAAGTTGCTTGCCCGCCAAGCATAGATTTTAATCTTTCACATTCAGATTGTGCGTTGGTAAATGTCGGAGTCATTAATATTGTAATTCCGATTAGTGCTCCGAAAATAAATTTAGAAAATTTGTTTAACATTATCTTGCAATTATTGTTTGAATGATAGCGACGATACTAAATGATAATAGTGTGAGAATTAATCCCAGTACAGCATAAATTAAAGTTTGCTTGCCATTCTTAATTCTGTTTTCGTTTCCAGCTGATGTCACCATCATTAAGCCCCCAACAATAATGAAGATAACTGCCAATACTGCCGCGAAAGTCAATAGAATATTTATGATTCTTACTAGGATTTGTTCAGGTCGATCATCTTCCAAGGGGTTAAAAAATGTTCCGAGCACATGATCGAAACCAAGTGGGTCAACTTTAATTCCAACATCAGTATTGGGATTTTCAATTGGTTTTGGGGGAGTTGTCGTTTCACCTGGAGTTTGCCCGGGAGTGGTTGGATTGATTGGAGGAGTCTCGCCAGGGGTTGTGCCTGTATCCTGAGGAACTGTAGAATTAACGTTAAGTCTGATTGTTACGGGTTGAGAAACTAACTCTTGAGTTGTTTGATTAAATCCTGCATGCCTAGTCAAAGCTCCGCCAGCGATTACAATCACATTCGATGCATTTTCTGGGACACCAAGTCTAGAAAAATCAAAACTTGCGCTATCGAAAGTAGAAGTGCTTTGACCTGCTCCGGTTTCATTTGGCTGTAGTGTTAAAGTGATAGATCGTAAATCTTCATTGGACGTCGAATTGGATGGACGATATTGAATTTTAAGATTTGCTACTTCCCGAGTAGAACAATATTCAAGGTATGGTGCGTCGCGAGAAATAGTGGTTGTGATTTTTACCGGGACATTCCATGCCTTCACCTCAGTTGGAGAAGTAGCAACAGTCAATCTAACTGGACAATTATCATTCATTCTATGTCTATTTTGGCCAAATACAGAATTAGGAATAACAGTCAATGCTATTACTAACACTAAAGATGCAACTACTGCCTTCGACAAATTTAGAAATAAGCTTTTCATTTTATAACAATCCTTGAATAATACTTACTAGTGCATAGGAGCCGACAGATACAACTAGACCAACGATCGCCCAAGTTAAAGTTGATTTAGCTTTTGAGACCTGTGATTCATTACCACCATTGAATACTAATAATATACCGGCATAGATAATCATAATTGTCGCAGCCATCGCTATTATCAATAACATCCAGTTAATCACTTTTAGAGCGATAGTCATTAAATCTTGAGCACCACCGGTTCGGTTTGTAATCTCGATTGTACCATCCCAATCCGGGGTCGGATCAACACTCGTTGGTGCCGGAGTTGTTGGAGCAGGAGTTGTTGGTGTTGGGGCAGTTGGTAAATCACGCTCTGCCACAGAAAGTGTTGCAGGGTCACCTATCGGAACATCCCTAGAAGCTACAGGAGTAACTCTTACATTATAACTAGCGGCTGGCTCTTTCGGATAAGTGCATTTAAAATTTTTGATATCTTTTGAGTACCTAACAGGTGTGGTTGATTTAGAAATATCACAAATCACCATGAAATTTTCTAAAGGAGGATCTCCAGCTATGGGTGTGTAGGTGAAAGTGAATGTTTTACTAAAGTTTGAGGGATTAGCTGAAGCAGGATCTGTTGTTGCTTTCAGGTTTGAAATTCTACTCGCGGCAAAAGAATTGCTAATAGGAACTAACATGAAGAGCAATGCAGAAACTAAACTGATTTTTAATAAAAATTTTATATTCATTTTACCGAAGTGATCCTGGATTAGTGCTTGTTCCTCGACCTGGTGGAGTCGAGGTTGTTGCAGGAGGTGTTGAATTTTGTGAACCTGGATTAAATGGCAGTGATTGACCTGGTGGAGTTGGATTGGTAGGAGCTGGTGTGGTTGGCGTTGTCGGGGCAGTGTCGTACTTATTAATGTAAGCACGAGGGTTTGTAAGGATAGTCGCTCCATCACGAATACCAATTGATAAAGAACCTGCAAACAAACTATTTACAATCACCCAAGCTAAAATCACTAACACTAATCCAAAAATCGCACCGGACAATCTTTTCTTTGCAGAAGTTAACATCTCTTGACCACGCGATGCTGTCATCTGAACACCAGCGATAATAATAAATAAAATTGCAACTAAACCAACGACACTAATTAAGTAGTTAATGATAATCATTAAAGACAAAAACAAGTGATCAATTCTACATGGCTCATTTACTTTGTTTCCACAAATTACAAAACCACTCTGACCCGAGGTATCGGTTTGTGCAAGAACCTCTGTAGAATAAGTTAAAGACAACGCAAAAGTACCCACTAAAATAACTACGGCGAAGAAACCAAGTATTATTGGCAGAAACTTTGACTTAATCTTTCGACCAAATATAATCATGGGTTAAAATAACCTTTGTGTTACTAAAGTTCCAATTTGTGTTTGAGCTCTAGACAAAGCGCTTTGTGAAGTTTGTCCGCGGAGCAAAATGTTTCCAACCACTTCTGCAAAAATGGCATCAAATCTTGGTTCATCGTATTTCTGAATTGTCTTTGCTGTCAGGTTAGCATGTGCAAATACTCCAATTTCTAAATCCGAAGTTTGTAGTGCAATTAAATCTCTTCGTGAAGATGGCTGCTTGTCGCGTGCATAATAAGCATCCAAAGCTGGTTTGCTTGTAGCAAACTTCAAAAAGTCCCATGCTGCGGCCTGAACCTGAGTTGTTCCTTGCTTACTCACTACTTCAGCAAAATAATTTGCATAATTTACGCTTGGCTGACTTAAGTCAAACTGAGGAACATTGGCAACATCATAATTTAAATTTGGCGACTTCGCGTTTATTTGATTGCGGGTATAACTATATCCATAAAGGTATGCTGCACGTCCATTCGCGAATGCATCAACAGAGTAATCGCTCTCTGTGTTCCAATTGTAGTTTGCGCTATTTGGGCTTGCGAATGAAGTGTAAAAGCTTAAGCCTTCTGCACCCGGATTAAAACTCTGACCATTGCGCTGAATACTGCTAGCAATAGTAGAAGAACGTCCATCACTACTCCACGGAACTGCACCTGCTTGTAGCATCAATAGGTAAATTATATCTTGAGCGCGATTAACATTGTCGTACATTCCCATCGCTACACCACTTCTAGTGAAATAACCGGTTGAGTCTTGAGTCTTGATTGCACGCACATCTCTCGCTAATTGATCCCAAGTTCGTGGTGGAGTCGCGATTCCAGCTGTGCCCATCAAGTCTTTATTATAGTAGAGGCCAAGTGAATCAACCCACATTGCAGTACCGTACACTTTGTTGTCGCGAATCATATCATTAGAAACTGCGTCAACAAAAGCTTCGCGGTATTCTCGGATTGTATATAAATCATTTGGTGCCGGAGAAATTTTATCTAAGTACTGATTTAACCAAGTGTTATTTATAGAGAAAATATCTGGGCCACTACCAGCAGCAAGTGCATTAAGTAAATCTTGTTCGTAAGTTTCGATATTTTTCTTGGTATATTCAATCGTTACGTTTGGATTTACTTTACGATATTCCTGAATAATCACGCTCATGTTTTCGCTATCCACGAATGGCTTCCATATTTTAAGAGTGACTTTTTGTTGAGGAGGTGATCCACCACAGCTAACAGCGACCATAGCAAGCGCGACTAAAGCAATCACCAGTTTACTTTTTTTTGAAATATTTGTTTTGATTTGTTGCATTTTGGTTTTGAGTTAGTGTTTTATGTTTTTTAAAAAAGCAGAGAAATCATCATGCAAATCATCGTGTTTAAGACCGAACTCAACAACGGCTTTAAGATATTCAAGTTTATTCCCACAGTCATGGTATTTGCCGTTCTCGATTTCTACTGCATAACAATCTTTATTTTGTTCTAATAAAATATTTATCGCGTCAACATACACCAATTCACCAGGAGTGTTCTGCTGCTCGTGACGCGCCATTGCTTCTTCTAGTGCTGGAAAAAATTCTGGTGAGAGAAGAAGTCCGGAAACAACAGCAACATGCTCTTTTTCAAGAGCCTTACCAGGCTTCTCTATTATTTGCTCTATTTTTAATGCACCGCTACCTGCTCTACTACCTGACGCATAGCCATAACGTTTGTAGTCCTCAGGTTCCTTTGCCGAAATCCCTGCAAGAATAGCACTTCCACCCAATTGTTCGTACTGATCAACTAATTGTTGGCTTCTTGAAGGACTAGCTTCAAACACATCATCACCCCAAAGCACTAAAAAGGGTTCATCGCCGATAATATGACGAGCATTCCATATTGGAGTAGCATTTCCTAATGGTCCTTTTTGGCGAACGTAATAAAAATTGGCTAAATTAGCAATTTTACGAATCTCCTCCAACTGTTCATGCTTACCACCTTCTTCTAAGCGCTTTTCCAGCTCAAACGGATAATCAAAATGATCTTCAATGTTGCGCTTATGCCAACCGGTGACTAAAATAATGTCTTCAATGCCAGCCGAAACTGCATCTTCAACAACATACTGAATAATTGGCTTATCTACCAAAGGCAACATCTCTTTTGGCTGAGCTTTTGTGGCAGGTAAGAATCTGGTACCGAAACCAGCCACTGGAATTACAGCTTTTCGTACTTTTTTAGTAGTCATATGGCAATATTATACCACATTAACTTTGGTTAAGTACTATTCTGTTATCTGTCGATACTGTAAACTTTCCGCTAAGTGGTTGTGTGAAATTTGCTGAGAGCTTTCTAAATCGGCAATTGTTCGCGCGACCTTCAGCAATCGGTTGATGCTTCGACCAGAAAGCTGAAAAGTATCTGCCGCTTTATGGAGCAAATTTTCTGATTCTTTATCCAATTCACAATATTTTTTGATTTCATTTGAGTTCATTTCGCTATTTGTCTTCGAAGATTGAAATCGTTTACTCTGAATTTCCCTTGCGACCATAACTTGCTTACGAATTTGTTCTGAACTTTCATTCACTGAAACATTTTTAAACTCTTCATACTTGAGACGCGGAACTTGGATGTGCAAATCAATTCTATCGAGTAGTGGACCTGATATTTTTTTATTGTATTTTATTACTTCGCTTGGATGGCACTGACAAACCAAAAGTGGGTCGCCATGGTTACCGCAATGGCAAGGATTTTGGGCAGTTACAAGAATAAACCTTGCTGGAAACTTTAAAGTTCCGTGTGCGCGTGAGATAGTTACACAACGTTCTTCTAACGGCTGTCGCATCACCTCTAAAACGTTTCGCGGAAATTCTGGAAGTTCATCTAAAAACAACACCCCATTATGAGCCAAACTTACCTCTCCTGGTTTTGGCCTGATCCCTCCTCCGATAAGTGAAATGCTCGATGCGGTATGATGAGGTGATCGAAACGGTCTGACATTCACCAATCCAGACGGCAACTTTCCCGACAAACTATGTATATTTGTTGTTTCAACTATTTCTGACTCGGTTAAGCTAGGTAAAATTCCTGCCAATGCTTTGGCCAACATTGTTTTGCCACTTCCAGGGCTTCCGACCATCCTCAAGTTATGGAAACCTGCGGCCGCAATTATTAACGCGCGTTTGGCCAATTGCTGTCCTGCAATTTCGGAGAAATCTACCTCTATATTTTTCCCAATCTCGCTAGTAATAGCTTTTTTTGTCTCAGGTTTTAGTCTCTCTGCGTCAGTTAAATGTTCTACCGCTTGAACCAAACTTTCCACGCCATAAATACTAACCCCAGAAACCAACACAGCTTCGGGAATATTCGCCATTGGCACAAAAACCTCTTTAATTCCGGCTCTTTTCGCGGCCATAACCATGGACAAAACTCCAACAGAAGGACGAACCCTCCCGTCTAAAGCCAGTTCTCCAATAAACATTTTCTTCTCGGGATTAAATTCAATTAACCCGCCGGCCAGCAAAACTGACAAAGCAATGGCCAAATCAAAATGGCTTCCAACTTTTGGTATATCACCAGGCGCGAGGTTAATGGAAATCCGCGCCACCGGATATTGAAAGCTACTATTCTTAATGGCCGAGCGAACCCGCTCTCTACTCTCTTGTACAACTGTGTCGGGTAAACCGACAATGATAGTTGCGGGCAAACTATTGAGATTCATATCTGCTTCAATCTCAACTAGAGACGCTAAGTATCCATTTGGAGTTGCTGTATATATTTTTTCAATCATGACTTAATCATACCTGGTCACTCATGAAGTTCTCATCAAGTTTTTCCCAAATTTGAACAAAGAAAAAAACGCCTATCGGGCGTTTTTTATATTTTGAGATTTATCGTCGATTCACAAAGAGCAGAATGATTCCTACAAAAATATATATGTCCGCTAGGTTAAGAACTCCATTAGCAATAAAAATATAATCTAAGACTTTTCCAGCAAACGTTCTTTCGACAAAGTTACTTACTCCCCCAGAAATAATTAACACGAACGCAAACTGAGTTAGCTTACCCATGCTCACCCAATTACGATACAAATAGTTTCCTATGAAAGTCATCGCGACTAAATACAACGTGTACATTAACGGCGAAGGGAAGTTGATACTAAATGCAAATTTATCATTAAAGAAAACTGGCAAACCAACTTGAAGTACGACCAGTCGAACTACTTGAGTCGAAACAAACAACAATGCAAAAATTAGCAACCAAAAACCGAAAGGCTTTTGAGCTTGCCCTTCGGTTACAATATGTTGGTTAACTGCTTTTGTTTCTTGCATAAAGTGAATTACAAACTAGATGGCTTTATCAGCCCAAGGGATTGCTCGCAAACGATCTTCACCAATTTCATTACCATCATCATCGGTTCCATAGGTACCGTTTTCAATTTTTTGCAAAGCTTTTTCAATTTTTTCTAAATCATCATTCATTCGAGAGGTAAGATTTTGATTAACCTCGTCCATCTGGATCTCGGTTGCATTCTCATCTAAATCATCTCCAACTTCGGTGTGCTCTTGCAACCCACCAACATCAGATGTTAACTTCGCTTTTTCTTCCAATAGCTTAGCTTTCATTTCTTGTATAAATTCTTGTGATAACATATATAATCTTTAATTAATTTTATTATAGCAAATTTCCAAATAAAAAAGCGCCCCATCATGGGCCCCAAATTTTAAAAATGAACAGGCCTGATAGAGGCGCTATTCACAAAGTCGTCGGCGACTCAGCGCCTTACCTGTAGGACCCCAACTGTTGGGACCCTAAAGGTAAGGCACTAGATCACACACTGTGACTTCATGATTATCTTATAACAATGTTATAAGAAGCGTCTGCATTCCAATCGATGTCAAACTGCACTCTAAACTTTCCTTGTGGTCAGAAGACCTTAAAACGTTTGTTCTTTTTTCTTTTGTTTTTGTTTTTGAAAAATATTTTTGCAGCTGTTAAGGACAGCTGAGAACCTTCATTTATTTTTGTTTTACAATCAGCCCAGATTGGAACGGGCTATGACGGAAAGTTACGAGGAAAGCTACGCTCCAGACTCTAGATCCTAGAAGCGGCAGATTTCCTCAGTTCAGTTTATTCCCCAGTTCAGATAACGACTATCTTTCACCAGGTTGTATCGATTATATTTTGATTTCAAGGTGCGGAATGACTTTGACTTCATTATGATATCAGAAATTTTCTCTTTTGTCAATCTAGTTTTCCAAATTTGTGACACGAAATTACAAAACGAACTGAGTGTGTGAAAACTTTTCACTTACTCAGCTCGTTTTGATTCTGTTCGATGAGATTTTTAGTTCTTCTTGTTCAAAATTATAATTCTGGGCAAATTTTTTCCTGACAACTGTTTAATATTAAGAATAAACTCGCCTGTGCTTAAGATTTCGGGAAGGTTTGGATACTTCTCTTCATAAATTTTACTTAATGCCTGATAGTAAGGTTGGTTTAAATCTACTTTGGGCTTTTCTAAAAAGATTACAGTCGAAGCTGGGGCAGTATACTTCTGTTTATTAACAAAATGGCTAGTTGCAAGCAATAAACTGTTATCCGAGATTCTAAAATTGCGAAAGATTTTATTACCACTACCCGAGTAGTCCTGTCCAAATAACTTATACTGTTCTTTTAATTCTAAGAAGTGTTCCTTATAGAAGGATTTAGTATCTGCGGGCGATGGAAAGATTATCACAGCTGGTGCTTGCTCGGTCTGTATCAATGCTTTCACTTCATCGGCTTGATGCTCTACCAAGTTAACTTGTTCATAATCTAAATACTTTGAATTCGTAATGTCTGAAACAATCTCGGGATTAAATCCGAGACGTTCGACAAGATAAAAAAGTAGTTTAGGATCAGAAACAGTCTCTGTAAGTTTCACGCCTGAATAATTTGCAAAGTATCCTTGAGCCAACTCAGCAATTTCGATTGGTTGGCTATGCATAACAACATTACCATCGGTGAGCTCTACCCACTTTACTTGGTTTTCTTCTAACTCGAAGAACTTATTTAGCTCAACAGCCAGCTCTCCTACTCGGTGATGAACAGCGTTATCCCCAAGTGAAGAAAGTTTTTCTGAGAGATGCTTGGCTGCTGATACCAGTCTTCGGTAGTAAACTGGCTGAAGAACTTCGAGGTCTGATAGAGCTATGTAGTCAGTTTGCTTTGACGACAAGCGCAGCATTATTTGAACCAAACCGAAGAACAAATCAATCGAGGAAAGAGTATCCATGACTTTAGTCTTTAAATTCACTTGTCCAAAACCTGTCTCAGGATTGTAAATTGATTTCACTATGAAGTTGAAACTGTTCCAGCTTAACCACTCACGGCTACCGAAAGTTAAGAATCTTTCAAATCTTTGCACGTCACAAATTACTAACTGTCTATCTGTTTCTAACTTCGAAGATGCTAATTCCAAAAACGTTTGATAGTCACACGCCGCAACTAAACTCCTACTCGCTTCATACTTACCATCAACAATATAATTTTTAAATTGGCCACCGAAGAATGATAAGTTTAAATCCAATACAGATTTGGTTTGCCAATTGGTTTTTCGCCAAACTATAATCTTCATACAAAATCTTAGCTCTTCACTTGTGGTTGCTGAGTCTAAAAATTCATTGAAGGATTCATCGTTGTATAAGTCACTAGCTTCAAACACGCCTTCGACTAAACCATCTTTCCAAAGTCGCAACACTTCTTGCTTATCTGAAATTATCATCAAACTTTTTTGAGTTTGATTCTGTAAAGTTTTCGCAATTCTAGATTCATGTAAGAAATGGTTTTCATCAACGATAATTTGTTCGCTAAAAGAGATTATCGAGTCGTCAGTTTCTTCACCATGACTTAGACTGTCGCGGCCAGAACTATCGGCTGGTTTAAAGTTATATTCCAACAATGATTTCCATTGAAACTCTCCACGATTTAAAACAGATCTTAATTCTGTTTTGACTTCTTGTGGTAAAGCCGCGTGAATTCCCAACATCTTTTCTAACAAGTAAATTGTCGAAAGGGCATCGCCTAACGCACGATGACTATCTTCATGCTTAATTGCAAAATAGTGCATTAAGTTTTCTAGGTTATAACTGTGATGAGTTGGAAGTAAAAATTGAACCAACTCTAAAGTGTCGATTACTTTTCCGGATAGAACTACCCCCGCTTGTTGTAAAAATTTCACATCCAATACAGGGTTGTGTGCAACAAGAATTTTGTCTTGAAGTTTTTCGGAAAGAAAATCTCGGTACTCTGAAACATCTGGAGCAACGTCAATCTCTTCCTGACTAATTCCGGTAAGCCCTAAAATTTTCTGATGAACTTCGATGCTAGGCCTAAAGACCTGAGACCATTTTTCACCAATCACAATACCATCATCGGTGATATCAAAAAACGCAAACCCAATTTCGAGGATTTGCTCAACTTCCGGATCAAAACCGGTGAATTCCAAATCGATACTACAATATTTAAACTCGCTCATATCTATATTATAAAGTAAATCTGAAAACAGCGCGATAACAAAAAAACCTGCGCTATTAGACCCCGGATAGCCTTTCAGGCTTCCGGGGTACTGTTTATTTTAAAACCTGCACATCAAGTGCAGGTTCCAGTTTATTCTTCGTCGGGTTCGTCTTCCAACTCTTTATTTAGAGCAACAACCCCTTCTTCTAGCTTATCGCGCAGTGCTTTATCTGCCTGCTGGAAGACTTCCTGGTTTTCTTTGAGGAATGTTTTAGCAGTTTCTCTCCCCACACCAAGCTTAATATCTCCGAATGAATATGAATTTCCGCTTTTAGAAATAACTCCCATCAATAACCCTGTATCTAGAATGTCCCCAGCAGAAGAAATTCCTTCGTTATACATAATATCAAATTCGGCAACTTTAAATGGCGAAGCGACTTTGTTTTTCACCACTTTTGCTTTAGTCCTATTACCAATGATCTTATCGCCATTCTTTATTTGAGCAGTGCGGCGAATCTCAACTCTTACTGAAGCATAAAACTTTAGCGCGTTTCCACCAGTTGTAGTCTCGGGATTACCAAACATTACACCAATCTTCATACGAATCTGGTTGATAAAGATTACTGTTGTATTTGTTTTGGATATTATACCAGTGAGTTTTCGCAAAGCTTGTGACATCAAACGGGCTTGAAGTCCCATGTGAGAAGCACCCATTTCACCTTCGATTTCTGCTCGAGGAGTTAGAGCAGCTACAGAGTCGATTACAATTAAATCTAATGCATTACTGCGAACCAAGGTTTCGGCAATATCCAAAGCTTGTTCCCCAGAATCAGGCTGGGAAACTAACAGATCATCCAATTTTACACCAATTCGCTTCGCATATTCAGGATCGAGCGCGTGTTCCGCATCGATAAACGCAGCCATACCACCTTTTTTCTGAACTTCTGCAATCATATGCAAAGTTAATGTGGTCTTACCCGAACTTTCTGGACCATAAATTTCGACAATACGCCCCTTGGGAATTCCGCCGACACCAAGTGCGATATCCAAACTAATACTTCCAGTTGGAATTGATTCTACATTTAATTTTTGATTGTCCGCGATTTTCATAATACTGCCATCACCAAACTTTTCGCGGATTTGATCGATTGCACTATCTATAGCTCCGGCCTTGCCGGCATCCATAGTTACTTTTTTCGGTTTTGCTGCTTTTGCCATATACTTATTATTAATAACTTACTCTATATATTAACTATCTAAAAATCTTTGATCTTCTTTAGTAAACGGTACAGTGATTGATTGACCTACTCTTCCCAAAGGACCCAACTCTTCGCCATTCAAAATCACATTAGTATTACCTGCATCACTAGTGGTCAGCTCAATCGATTCTGTGGCAGTTACTTTTTTTGATGAACCAGCAGGCATGTTTTCACGTGGCATATTCTCGCCATCTCGAGTCAAAGTAATAGTAGTGGCTTTGGTAAATTCTATTTCCAGAACTAATTCCGAAGGTAGCTCTGTAACCTCCCCAGCCACCATTGGCTCATCAACGCGCAACGATAGATTCTCAACTCTGGTTTTACCAAACTTGTTTGTTGCAATCAATCGAAAATCTTTTTGCCCTGGCGCAACACCAACTGTTGTAGTAAATTTTCCATCGGCGCCAACCATCACATTCTGATCATTAACCGTCACGCTGATCCCTGGTTCTGTCTGTCCTTTAAATACAACAGAGCTTCCAGCCAAAACTGTATTTGGCGAAGGTTCAAAGATTGTAAGAGATGGTGTTCGATTTACAGAGAAAACTTGAGCGGCGATATAAGAGAACGCGCCAAGCACAAAAACAATCACAAATACTGCAGAAACCAACTTTGGTGTAACTGAGATATTGGAAAGAGTCGCTCGGAGGCCTTTTTGAGGGGCGATTATACCCCGTGCCGTGTGCTCCACTATGCCTTTCTCTTTTTTAAACTGCTCTACTATATCTTCACAAGAAATATTATATTCCCTGGCTAACTTCTTCAAAAAACCTAAAACATAAGCATCGGGTGGCAGTACCTGATATCGTCCTTCTTCTATTGCTAGAATAAACTTCTCTAGAATCTCGGTGTTTTTGGCCACTTCTGGCACCGACAAGCCTAAGTTTTGACGAATCGAAGATAGATATTCACCTAGTGTTTCTTGGGAGATTTTTTTTATTTCAAATTCCTCTGACATACTTATTATATTACCACACCCATAAAATCCTGTTTAATATTTCCCCAAATTTCAGGCAAGAAATACTGAATTTTTTTCAAAATAAAAACCCCTCATCGCAACGAAGGGTTCATTTATTCTCTATTAGATTTCCTGATCTTCGCCGCCGTGTTCGGCGCGTTCGCCATCGGACACGCCATATACTTCGCGAGGCTTGGCACCATCGGGCGGACCCACAATACCCTTTTCTTCCAACAGATCTATTAAACGAGCAGCTCTGGAATAACCTACTCTCAACCGTCTTTGCAGTAATGACGCCGAAGCTTTTCCTGCACGCAGTACTTCTTCTTTCGCTTCATCAAATAACTCATCACCATTATCATCATCACCATCCATTCCCGGAATTCCAGAAACACCACGCTTAGCTTTCTCGACAATCTCTTCGTTGTAAATAACTACACCGGTTTGTTGTTTAAAGAAATCAACTACGCGATGAATTTCATTAGCAACAATGTATGTTCCTTGAATACGGCGAGGTTTACTAGACTCCGCTGTAACAAATAACATATCACCATTACCAAGTAATTTCTCGGCGCCAGACGAATCGATAATTGTTCGGCTATCAATTTGTGAAGGAAGTTTGAAAGCGATGCGAGTGGAAATGTTTGCTTTAATCAATCCAGTAATTACTTCCGTGCTTGGACGTTGTGTTGCTAAGACTAAGTGAATTCCAACAGCACGAGCCAATGAAGCTAACTTCACGATTGAAGTTTCAACATCTTGTTTTCCTACTGCCATCAAGTTTGCCAATTCATCTACTACTACAACAATGTACGGTAAAGGTAATTCATTCTTTTCATTGTATTCCAAAATATTTCTTTTGCCTGCTTCGGCGACCAATTTATAACGTCGTTCCATTTCGGACACAACCCATTTCAATGCGTTGATCGCTTTATCTGCATCGGTAATCGCCGGAGTTAAAAGGTGTGGAATGCCATTATAAGGAGTTAACTCAACATGCTTAGGGTCAATAAAAATAAACTTTACGTCTTGAGGTGTGTTTCGGTACAACAATGAAACAATCAAACTGTTAATCGCAACACTCTTACCTGAACCGGTTGTTCCTGCAATTAACAAGTGAGGCATTTTTGCCAAATCTACAATACTTGGCTTACCTGCAACGTCACGACCTAGTGCCAAAGTAAGCTTTGCTTTATTGTTCACGAAGTCTGAAGTTTGCATAACTTCGCGCAAATTTACCATCGCAGTTGCCTTGTTTGGAACTTCAATTCCAACCAACGCCTTACCAGGGATTGGTAATTCCATGCGAAGTGATTGTGGTGCAGCTAATGCTAAAGCGAGATTGCTTTGCAATGCTGCGATTTGGTTTAATCGTACACCAGCAGCTGGTGCGAAAGTATATTGAGTTACAGTCGGACCAACATTTACTTCTCCCATTTCAACTTTAATACCAAAGTCAGACAAAGTTTTTTGAATCAACGCTACGTTCGCTTCAATATCACCGCTATCTACTTTGCTCTTGTTATCGTTTAACAAATCAAAGGGTGGCAGTTTCCAGTCCCGGCGGTCTTCTAAAATAATTGACTCCATAGTCGAAATCGCTTCATCGGCCTTTGAAGGTTGTGATGATGGAAGATTAATTTTAGTCTCAGTTGCAACTTCCTCTTCTTCTTTATAATCCTCCTCTTCTTCATCATCATTACCTGAATCAATTTGATCATTCATCGCGTTGATTTTTAACTCAGCAACTTTTTCTTCCAAGTTTTCATCCGGCTTCTTTTCAAATAATTTTGTTGGAGAAAGGTTGAATGCAATCAATATTCCGATAATTAAGATTCCAACAATGATTAAACCGCCTGCCCAAAAACCAAGATAGCTTAATAATGGCCCTGCAATGATTGCACCCAAATATCCACCTGCGAGTCCTTCAGATGCTAGACTCATTGCAGTCTGACCTTCATCAATATATAGAGCATGCAACAAACCTGCAGCACCTGCAGTCATCAAGAAAATTCCAATATAAGTTCTTGCATAAGGATGAGCTGGTTTTTCTTCTGGCTCATCTTCGAATTCAGCATCAACTTCTTTCAATTTTGATTGAAACAAAATTAATGCAATTAATCCAAGAAGTACTGGAACAGTGTAAGACATAAGCCCAAACAGCATTGCCAAAAATCTATTTAGCTGTTCGCCAAGGGGACCTGCACTACCAACTAAAGCCAATGCTATAACCGCAGCCAAAATTAAAAACACGATCACAGCAATGCTGCGCTTTGTGTCTTGAGCCAAATTAAGTTCCGGGACCTTGAGCCGTTTTACCTCGTCCTCGTCTTCATCCTTTCGTCTTGTATATTTACGTTTGGTTTTTGCCATTTAATTTATTTCTAAAGTAATTAACAGTGTTTAAAATCAGTCTATATTATAGCATTTTCTGGATGTTTATACACCAAGAAAATACTGCTAGAATGTATACTAAATGGAGGAGACATGGAAAAGATACAGTACAATAAACTAGTAAGGGATAAAATCCCAAATATTATCAAAAAGAGTGGTGGGAAGTGTAAAGTAAAACGATTGACATCTGATGGATTGATAGCTGAACTATGCAAAAAACCCAAAGAAGAATACGAGGAGTATTGCAAAGCCAAAACCTCTGAAGAAAGGCTGGGGGAATTAGCAGACATAATTTACCCAGTACTTTGCTTGCAAAGGCATTTGAGCCTTTCAAGTCTCGCGCTAAAAACCCATCGGGCAAATTTCAGAGGTGTCTCTACGACGAGGAAATATTTGACCTTAAAGAAGAGCTGGGAAAGCATATTAGTAGCTTACATGGTAGTAACGCTGACCTCGAAATCACCACGGTCATGACAAGCGGTATACTAGAGATTGTAATTCTTCTTGCGGCCAAGGATGGCTTCACGGTTGAAGAGTTAAGCTCCCAGATAAAGGAAAAACAAACACAAAAAGGTGGGTTTAAAAACGGATACTACCTTGTATGGGCCACGAAAAAATAACAAAAAGACTTCGCATAACGCGAAGTCTTAATTTTTTATAATCCTTTAACTTTGACTTTCTTAGTCTTAGCCTTAGCAGCTTTTGGAACCACCACTGTAAGAATTCCATCTTTAAGATCTGCTTCGATTTGTTCACTGTCGATATCGACTGGAACGATTACACTTCTAGAGAAACCTCCCCAGTAACATTCTTGATAAAAGTAGTCGTCGTCAGAAATCTTTTCTTCTCTGCGACGAGAACCAGAGATTGTCACCATGTCGTTTGCAACAGTGATGTCGATGTCGTCTGGACGAACACCTGCGATGGTGGATTTGATAATAACATTATCTTTGGTTTGGTACATGTCTATGTTTAATGCACCCTCGTAGTCTGTCATCCAATCTTCGTCTTGTTTTGAAATCGGAGTAGAAACCTGAGCAGGTTTTTGAGGCTTTGCCGCTGGTTCAGGAGCAACTTCTTCCTCTTCCTCTTCTTCATCTTCGTAGTACTCTTCGCCTTCTTCTCCTTCTTCTAAATAATCTTCGTCGTCTTCAAGCTCTTCTTCCGCAGCAACTATTTCTGTTGCAGGAGCTTCTTCAACAACTTCCTCTACATAATATTCTTCTTCTTGAGCCTGAGCGACATCACCGCCCATAATCTTCCCGAAAAAGGATTGTTTTTGTCTTGCCATACTTTTGTCTCTCGCCTGATCGGAAGTATTAGCCTCGGATATCAAGCGTTGTTAAGATTTAGTAACTTATATTAGCTATTTGTATCATAGCTAACCAGTATGGCTTCGTCAAACATTATGAAACAAATTATTTATTGAGTTTATAAGGGTTTTTCCTTCAGATCCAAGATTTGTTATTTTTTGTAATTCTACTTCATTACTTGTTTGCCCTGACGAAAGAATGGTCATGGCAGTATCAGTCAGATTTTTTGCGGTGAGAGGTTCAGGTTTTTTGTAGATTAGATTCCGGGAAAGGAGATATTCATAGTTCGGTTCTTCCTGGCCAGGCAAAGTATGGGTAATCAAAATCTTAACTCGAGATTGAAGAGCTTCGGCAATTGTAAGTCCCCCGGGTTTAGTGACAAGAAGTTCTGAAATTTGGTACAACCTGCTCGGGTTTCTAAAGAAGCCTAAAGGGATGACGTTAGATAAGTTTTCTGATTGAAGTTTTTCTTTTAGCGATTCGTTCTTCCCACATAAAACTACCACTACTATATTAGAGTCTGTATTTGTGATTTGGTTTAAGAAGTTTTTCAATAGTTGATAATCGAATCCAATACCAAGTGATCCACTTCCAAATACAATAATTTTTTTATCTGGTGAAATTCCTAATTCATTACGCAACTCATCACTGTTAACTTCTAATTTTGGCTGGAGAGTGATTCCACATACAATAATTTTTTTATCAGGTACGCCGAGTGAAACCATTTCTTGTTTTTGTTCATCAGTGTTTGCAAGATACAAATTAGCTTCGTCGTATAACCAAAATTTGTGCAAGTGGTAATCGCTGAAGGCAACTATAAATTTTCCACTAAACTTTTTTTGCCTGATTAATGACGCGGTCGCGGCCGATGCTGTTGTTTGTGTTGAGAGAATGCAATCTGGTGAAAATTGTTTAACAATTACAAATAAGTTTTCTGAGTTAGTTCTTGCAAGTGGTACGCGAAGTGGTGACATCACTTTGTTTAACAAATTACTAAAATACATCCAGCGCCAAAAACTAGGAATCCTTCTATTAATAAAACTGTGAGCCCATGTTCCGAATTTAACCATGGCTCCATCTTGAACTTCTAAGATGTCGTGCAACAAAACATCATACCCAGCTTGCTTAAGATGATAGCCGATATTCTCTGCAATGAACTTATGGCCAAGCCCAACCGAAGTATAGAGAATTAAAATTTTCTTATTCATGTTTACTAAATTAATATCTACTTAGTATGCTCAGCGCTCCCACACTTCCAAGTCCTGACTAGCTTCATTTCTGCAGGTAGTATACCTAAACTATACCCATAATCAGAAACTTAGCCAATTCCAAGAACGCCCTCCGCGTTGAACCTATTCGCCCCTGAAACGTGCAGACAATACGTCTGCATAATAATCATAGTCATTACTGCATGAAGTTTAGATAAAGATTTTCTCAAGTTTGGGTCAAGAAATCCTGAATTATTTCTAAAGAAATAAGAAGCTCGCAATTTACGAGCTTCTTTCTGTTAAACACAGTTAAATTGTTTCAACTTCAAATTTATTAAGCAATTTGATATTTTACCCGGTTGCACGGGAATCATTTTTCATTCTTCAAAACTCAATCCACAAGTTCTCACTGGTTTTCTTTAATCTTCACTACTGACCCGTCCTTTGTCCCGCCAGTGAATATTATTTTCCCAATAATAATCTTTTATGATTTTTAAATTTTCGTTATAGAATTTGGTTTCACTAACTTCTAAAGGTTCTTTCTTCATAACCTTATTATCCAAACGCCACATTTCTTTTAGTATCTTATTTAAATTTTCATCAATCGGCATAAATAATTCTAGTCAATGGTTCTTCATTACCCTAATACTCAGAAAGCTTCACAAGACACTTCTTCTCCTAAACCATAAGTGCTTACAATTCTTAGTCCGCTTTTGTCGGACCAAACACTGGCGGAAGAGGTGGGATTCGAACCCACGAGAAGCTTGAGCCCCCACAGCTTTTCGAGAGCTGCGCCTTCAACCACTCGGCCACTCTTCCATATCTTGGTCGCAGATGCGGCAAGCCGCCCTGCTCCTCGTTCGCACTGGCGAAGCCAGATACTCACTCGCTAAAGAATCTTGGTCGCAGATGCGGCAAGCCGCCCTGCTCCTCGTTCGCACTGGCGAAGCCAGATACTCACTCGCTAAAGAATCTTGGTCGCAGATGCGGCAAGCCGCATCGCGCTAAATAAATCTCAATTCACAAAATCTTACCACAAAAACTTGCGCGATGTATAGATGTTAAACCATAAGCTCGAATCGCATCCATATGCTTCAAAGTGCCATACCCTTTATGTGATTCAAAACCATACTCAGGATATTGCTCTGCATATTGCTTCATCAAATTATCCCGTGCGACTTTTGCAACTATAGAAGCTGCAGCGATTGTATGAACTTTTCCATCACCACCAACTATTGATTCTTGTTTTGAAGCTAAAAGATTTGGTATCAAGAATTTTCCATCAACTAAGACTGCACTGTCCTGTAAGACATCTTCAACGCCTAGCCATGATATCACTGCCCTGTTCATCGCAACTAAACTTGCTTGTAAAATATTTAATTGTTCAATTTCTTCAACTGAGGCAATTCCAATTCCTGTTCTACCATTTTGGATAATTAATTCTGAAAGTTTTTCACGCTGCAATACGCTTAGTTTCTTACTATCTCTAATTGAGTCCCACCAATCTTCCGATGAAGGCTTTTGAAATGAAACAGCTGCAGCAACAACTGGGCCAGCGAGTGGACCACGACCAACCTCATCAACACCAACCACCAACTTCACTCCTCTATTATATAACTCTGTTTCCTTACTGAATCTATCGATCATACATCATCACTTAATCTCATTCGAGGATAAAATTTCAAACTGACCACACAAAACTTTTCATTCTGCCGTGCAACAGATAGATCCAAACTTCCCGCCGCTGAAAGTATCCCCTCTTGATACTCTTCATAACTACCATTCAAATGAAACAAAAATTTGCTGGAAGTCAATTTTAGCTTTGGCATATTGATGTAGTTATGTCTTCGTCCGTAAAACTTTTTGTAAAACATTTCTGAGATTTGGGATTTCTGCAAAGTGAACTCACTAAACCCATCAGCAGTAATACTGTCCGATAATAACTCTTCCAGTTCTTCGCGAGTACCATTGTTAACCGTTTCAATAAATAGATTCATAAACCGACGAATCGCAAACCGATCTTCAGTTCCAACTGAATTATCGAAGTCTAAAATTATATCCTGCTCTGTCATAGTCATATTATAAACATCTAAGTGTAAAAAACAAAACACCCTGATGGGTGTTTTGTTAAGCTTCATATGAAACAAAATTTTATTCTGTTACGCCAGTTGATCCAGATGGTGAGATAATAGACTGAGCAGAGGTTTGGTCAAAGACTTCTCGCCACTGGTCTGCCTGTCTTTGAAAAGCAGGTATTACACCAATTACATTTAAAAACCATCCGATTAAAATGATTGCAAGACCCGCTCCAAGCACAGAGCCCAGGCCACCAATAAAACCTTTACCCAATGCAATCCATGGGCTACCAAATCGCTTATTCAACTTAACTAAATTTTCATTCAATTCACGAATTTCTTTTTCTGGTGTGTTGCTCATATTAGCCTTAGTTGCCTACCCACACATGGTCTTCCTTAAATGATCAAATAATTTTCTGGTGGTCTCGGTAGGAATCGAACCTACATCAACGGCTTAGGACGCCGCGGTTCTATCCATTGAACTACGAGACCGAAAAATCTGATATCAGCTACGACTGCATTAGATTATCCTTTGGAAGGAAGAAAATTTGTGGAAAGGCAAAATTAATTGAAATCTTAGTTTAGTGTTAAAATTATAGCATAATTTACAAAACATTCAATTAAGCCACAGAGATAGTATATTGTCAAGTATTACACAATATTTCATGAAATTTGTCAAATCAATTGTTACACGGGAAACTTTGACGACCGAGGTCGCTCAAAACTTACTGCTATTGTTTGTAGTTTTCTTCGCCTTTATCCCGATCCGATACGTTCTGACTGGATATTCGGAAGATATTTTAGGGAACTACTCCGATTTTACGTCGATTTCAGTGTATTTAAGTCTAATATTTGCAGGAGGGTTAGGCCTGTGGACCATTTACTCATGGATGGTATATCCCCCATCAAATTCTATTTTAAGAGTGGTTGGGTTATTTATTGCGACAGCCTTACTATATATATTGCTTTTACCACACGAACAAAAGACCCTTGGTGTGTATTCTATAATCAAAATCGCTTGTGGTATTTTCGTGGGATATCATGTCTATAAGTCTGAGATTGCGCTTAGATATAAGGATATTTTCCTGTGGACAATTGTGGGATTAGGGACAGTAAATGCTGTCATTGCTCTAATTCAATTTGGATTTCAATCTTCAATTGGCTTAAATATGATAGGAGAATCCCCTCTTTCAATTTTTGGTTGGGAAATTGCTAAATCTGTTGCACATGGAACAACATTCATACGAAGCTATGGATTATTCCCCCATGCAAATATCCTCGGAGGTTTATTAGTTATCATATCTATACTTAACCTATATTTACTTAACAAATATACACAATACTCACACCACGTGGTGTTGTTTGTGACTTTCTGCCTTATTTCAGCTGGTATTTTTACTAGCCAATCACGTGCTGCATTGCTAGCCATGGCAATAGCCTATTTAGTCTATGGGTTATTACTGATCAGACGGGAGAGCAAAATAGCCCTAAAAAGTTTGGCTCCGATAACACTTTGGTTAGCAATCTTGTTGGTCATATTTTTCCCTTGGTTATCAAACAGAGCGACACTTACCGATGCAGCTTTGACAGAACGAGCAGTGTTGGCTGAAAGTACAATTCAATCAGTTGCAGACAACTGGCTATTGGGAACAGGGCCCGGAACCAACTTAATCATGTTGCACGGGAAACTTCAAAACACCACGGATTACTGGTTAATTCAGCCAGTTCACAATTATTTCCTCATAAACATATCTGATTTTGGTTTAATTGGCTTGACAGCAATGGTTTTAATATTAATCCTTTTTATTAAGCAAATTATTCACACAATCGCAGATAGATATATGGACCATACGTGGGGATTCACGCTATCCGCCATTTGTATTGCAATCTTTATACTCTTTTGGTTCGATCACTATTTTTACACATATTGGCCTGCCCAGCTCTCACTGGCTTTGGTCCTTGGCTTTGTTGCAAGATATATTCAACAACCCAAGCAACTAGAAAATAGGGAGGTCCAAAATTAAAATAGCCTCTCGGCTATTTTTTATTTGTGATATTCTTTGCCGGAAATGATTGTCCCGGCTCTATATATTTGCTCCAGAAGTAGTATTCTCGCAAAGTTATGCGGAAAAGTAAGCTTACTTAATGAGAAAGTATAGTTGGCTACATCCATTAACGATGGGTGAAGCCCAACACCGCTCCCAATAACAAAGACAAGTTCTTGCCCCAAGGAAGTGAGTCGATCTAGCGTCGCAGCAAACTCAATTGAATCGCGAAGTGTGCCGTTTTCCTGCATCAAAATTACTATTGCTCCTTCTGGCAAATGCTTGCGAATTAGTTCGGCTTCTTTTTCTTTTACACGTTCAACTTCACCTTGTTTGTTATAACCAATCTCAGGCAACTCAAGAATCTTAATCTTACCAAAAGGGGAGAGTCGTTTCAGATACTCTTTTTCAAGATCAATATAAGCCTGTTCCTTAAATTTTCCTAAACAAATTATTGAAATTTTAAACATGACGGCTAAAGTATAACCTAAAAAGTCTCAAAACAAAACACCCCGCAGGTGCGGGGTGTCGATAGATTTTAGATTAGTAACGGTTGTTGTTTTCGCGAGGTGTCATCGGGCGAGCTTCGCTCACGCTGATGTTACGACCACCGAAATCTTGACCATTAAACATCTGAATTGCTGCATTAGCTTCATCTTCGGAAGACATCTCCACGAATCCGAAACCTTTGCTGCGACCAGACATTTTATCAAAAATCACAGTTGCGGAAACTACGTTACCAGCTTTTGCAAAGCCAGCTTCCAACTCTTCATTAGTAGTAGAGTATGGTAATCCGCCAACATATAATTTTGCTGCCATGATTGTCCTTAGGTTTAATTGCCAGCCCACCATCGCGGGTCTGCTGTAAGACGACCTCTTTTACTTCGCCTTACTCTTGGAAAACCTAAAGCTTGGACAAAAATACAAAGAAACTTACTGCCCCCATTCTACCTTAATCTTGTCTAAAAGTAAAGTGGTAAAATAAAACCGGATTAGAAAATCCGGTTGTATAAATCATCCAAGAATGGATTACTATTATTCAAGAAATAGACTACGAGGATTGCTGCGAAAAGTAATCCGTTCACTATAACAACCTTAATTAAGTCCTTATTAATATTGCTATACTCGGCTTGGTGAGAATTATAAGCTGCATGGTTTGCGATTGCTTGTCTAGAATCTGAGAATGTCATTACCGCAGAAGAAGTAGGTTTTGAAACAGGGGCGGGGGAGGTTGCTACTGCTGTCATTACGGGATTAACAGTTTCTATTTTCTGCCCACCTGTTCGTTGAGGAACATAGCTTGGTTTAAATTTCTTCTTCTTTTTCTTGCTCATGTGTTTAATATTTAATAAATCGATCGATACACTACTCTATATAATATAGTAAACTCGCTGAGATTGAGCAAGTAAGTGGGGCTAAATATCTGGTAAATTATTCAATTTGAATTGCACTAAAGAATGATGCTAGAATAGCCATACTGCGCAAATATGTATGGACTTAATATAGAAATTATCAGCCTTGTTTTGGCACTCCTAGCACTTATTCTAGGAGTTATTTCTATCGTCCAAAGCAATAAAGTGCGTCGGTTTAGGCAGCTGTTTACTGAAGATGAGCAACCGGATAATTTAGAAGAAATTATCTCTTCAATCTCCGAGATGCTAAAGAAACTAAAAAGTGATCACGCAGACCTGGCAAAAATTGTTGAAAGCCAAGGGACCACACTTCAGACCGCATTTCAGTTTTCTAGTGTAATCCGATTTGATTCTGGTGGAAGTGATGGTGGTAACTTAAGTTTCGCTGTCGCACTTCTCGACGGACATCAAACCGGATTGATTATCACAAGTCTTCACGGCAGGGAACACAACCGAATTTATTGCAAGCCAATCAAAGAAGGAGTGAGCACTTCACAGCTTAGTGAAGAAGAACAAGAAGCACTTATTGAAGCGCTAACAAAATCCGGAACCAATAAATCAAAAACAGAAAAGAAAGATAGGAAGAAAGAAAATAATAATTAATTTTTTATACAATGGCACAAGATAACAGCGCCGCGGAAACAGTCGTCGGCCCGTCAGTAAAAATTCAAGGTGATTTAAACTCCGAAGGCAACATTCGGATTGAAGGTAGTGTGTTGGGAAAAGTAAACACGACACAGAGCGTGCACATCGGTGAAGCTGCAGTTATTCAAGCGGACATGCAAGCTGGCAACGCAATCATCGCCGGACAAGTTCAAGGCAATATTAAAGTCTCTGGTAATTTAATTCTTCAAGCTACTGCTCGTGTTAACGGTGATGTGGCTTGCGCAGTTTTGCGCGTTGAAGATGGTGCGCTATTTTCTGGAAAGTGCAACATGAAAGGTGCCGCATTAGATAAAAAGTCTGCGAGCGCCGGCGAACCTGAACAAGAAAAATAATCCATCAGCTTTGGTCATTTAAGCATCCCCGACCGAACCCTGTCTGGTGGGGAAGAGCCGGGGTCTAAATATTCAGACCCCGGACAGCCTTCGGCTTCCGGGGATTCTAGTTTTTAATACAGAGAACTTTAACCATGTATTTCTACATACTCGACGGCACCAAAATTTCACCCGCTCAATTTGAAAAAGCGCAAGTGACCCTTCAAGGGTTGTTGGCGCAGTTTCGCATATCTGGTGAGATGGTCCGCGTCACTTCAATTCGCGGGATTCCGGAGTTGGTAGAATTGGCAGCGGAGCGGGGCGTAAAAACTTTAATCGCGTGTGGTACCGATGATACTTTCAATATAATGTTGGCGTATTTAGCTGGAAGAGATTTTGCCCTTGGCTTTATCCCACTTATCGACGATACAGTTTTAGCAAAGATTTTAGGAATCAGTTCGATTGAAAGTGCTGTGAAAACCGTTGCAGCTCGCAGGTTAGAAAAAATGGATTTGGCCGTAATTGGCGACAACTATTTTATCAGCCAAGTAGAGTTTGGGATTGCTTCAACCAAAGTGAAGAACATGGGCTGGTTCTCGAGCATGTCTTCGCTTACAAAAGATTATTACAATCTTAAGCTGCGCATCGACAACTCATACACAATGGACATTACTTGTCTGGGCGGAACTGTAACTAACAGCAGAACAACCTCCAGCTCCAACAGTTCTATCGCAAACCCAACTGACGGATTTTTGGATTTAATGGTCCTCGAGCGATTGACTCGCATGGATGTTTTAAAGTATAAACCGGATATTGCAAAGGGGGTTATGGAAAATATTCCAGGAACTTCAGTTATCAAATGTCGGCAAGTGGAATTCTTAGAACCACGTGGCTTTCCCCTAAACATTGCAGGGAGAACTTTTGCCAAAGTTCCAGCTGTCGTCTCGATTATCCCAAGACAGCTTCGCATGATAGTCGGCAAAGGCCGGACATTCTAGAACCTCAGAAACCTTGCATTTTCTGGGGTTTTTTAGTATAGTTAACGGGTTATTGAGTTCCCGTTGATGGGAATAGTAGAAAAACCATGAATCTATCATCTTTGTCACACGAGTTAAATATGTCCGTACAAGAACTGCGCCAGAAAGCATCTGCCGCAGGTTTTAAAATTTCACCTCGAGCCAATAAGATTGATAACCATTTGGCTAGACAAATCCAAGATGCCTTAGCAATAAAACCGAAGAAAGAGCTTGCACCAAAAAATACAACCCCTGTAAAAATTCAGCTACCAGCTTTCATTAAGGTCAGAGATTTTGCTGAGTTGTTAAAACTGCCAATTACCGATGTGATTAAAACATTAATCCAGAACGGGGTTATGGCAACCATTAACGAAGAAATTGATTTTGAAACAGCAAGTATTATCGCCACTGATCTTGGATTTGAGGTTTCAAGTGAACAAACTTCTGAAGTAAAAGAATTTGGTGCAGGGTTTTTACAAGAACAACTCGATGCTCAAACCGATGAAGAGAAAAAACCACGCGCTCCCATTATCGCGGTCATGGGACACGTTGACCATGGTAAAACTACTTTACTCGATGCAATCCGAGAAACAGATGTAGTAGGCGGCGAATCGGGTGGAATTACTCAACACATCGGAGCTTACCAAGTTGAGGTTCATTCTAAGGATGAACCGAAATCCCGAGCGAACGAAGAGAGTCGAGGGATCCTTCGGCAAGCTCAGGATGATTTTGCGAAGCAAGTTCGCAAAATCACCTTTTTAGATACACCAGGACATGAAGCATTCGTTGAAATGCGTGCTCGCGGTGCGAACGTGACCGATTTAATTATTTTGGTTGTTGCTGCCGACGACAGCGTTCGCCCTCAAACTATCGAAGTTATTAATCGCGCTAAATTTACCAACACACCAATCATTGTCGCGATTAACAAAATCGACAAAGAAGCTGCCAACATCACCAAAGTAAAACAAGAGTTAGCAGAACACGGCGTTCTCACAGAAGACTGGGGTGGTAAGACAATTGCTGTAGAAATTTCCGCGAAGAATAAAATCGGAATCGATAAGCTTTTAGAAATGGTGCTTTTGCAAGCAGAAGTCGAAAACTACACCGCTAATCCAAACGGTAAGACTTTAGGGACCGTTATCGAATCTCACGTTTCCCAAGGCCAGGGACCAGTTGCAACAGTAATCGTTCAAAACGGGACACTGCGGGTTTCCGATATCATCGTTGCGGGAATCGGTTTTGGTCGCGTAAAATCCATGGAAGATGAGCACGGTAAAAAACTAAAGTCCGCTGGACCATCTACACCGGTATTGATCTCTGGATTTTCAGAACTACCAGAAGCAGGGGATATCTTGCAAACCACAGAGAGCTTGGACGAAGCCAGACAAATCGGCATCACTGCACAAAAGCTCAAACACAGTCGCAGACTAACTGGTCGCAGCAAGTTAAAAGCTAACGCTGACGACAAGTCTCTAAACTTAATTTTAAAATCTGATGTTGCGGGTTCGCTAGAAGCAATTCAACAATCTTTCAGCAAGCTTAAAAATGATGAAGTTCAGATTAATGTAATCAGTGAAGGTATAGGTGAGGTTAACGAAAATGATGTAATGCTTGCTGATAGCTCCAAAGCGACTGTGATTGCTTTTCGCGTAAAGACAAATCCCAAAGCGTTAAATCTAGCAAAGCAGAAAAAAGTTTCCATCGACAGCTATGAAGTGATCTACGAGCTCCTGGAAGATGTAACCAGTGCGGTTGTCGAAATGTTTACACCGGAAATGGAAAAATTAGTTTTTGGTCGCGCTAAAGTTCTGGCAATTTTCAGAACAGAGAAATCTCAAATGATTGTCGGTGGGGAAGTGACCGAAGGCGAAATCCGTAAAAACAAAGAAGTTGCAATCGTCAAAAAAGATGATGAAGGATTGTGGCAAGAAGTTGCTCGCGGTGAAATCCTCGAACTTCAACAAGGCAAAATCGATACCAAAGAAGTTTCTCGCGGCAATGAATTCGGGATGAAAGTAAAAACTAATTACAAAATTCAAGAAGGCGATGTGATTGAGAGTTTTGAAGAAAGTCTAAAACACAAGAGCTTATAAATCTCGGCAGATGCCGGGATTTTTATTTGCCTGGACAATACTTTAAAAAAGATGTAGAATACTGTGTTAAATCAAAAACTCACGGAGGAATACGAAGAATGAAATATTTAGCTATTATTGGTGATGATGAGGATTGCTATCATGCCACCAAGACTTTCACAGAGGCTGAAGATACTAAGATCAAGCGATTCAAAACTGAGGGTCAGTTCCTTGAAGATCTCAAGAGGGGACACCACCTCTTGGTAACTGCGGTTATCTGTCTTCCAAACTACTCAGAGGGGGATGTAAAAAACCTCAGAGAAAAGATTGAGAAGATTGAACGAGTTAAGTTCAATATTAACCCAAATGGTATTACTTTAACTCGTTTCAACAACCCCTCATAAACGACCTAATAGCCATTTCATAAAAGCCTTTCGAGGCTTTTTTCTTTTCTATTGATATAATGTAAATGATTTGATATAGTAACTCTTCTTATGAAGCATAAAGACCAAAAACCTTCTAACCGTCTCGAAAAAATGAACTCCCTATTTCAGCAATTAATAGGGGAGATTATTCGACCATACCTTTCGGGGCAAGCCGGACTTACAACAGTAAGTCGTGTTGAAGTTAGCAAAGATACCAAGTGGGCAAAAGTGTGGATTTCGATTGTTGGAGGCGATGATGATGCCATTCTAAAAGTAATCGAAAAAAATATGTACGACATTCAGGGTGAACTAAACCGCGCTGTAGATTTAAAGCTTGTCCCGCGTTTGCAATTTTATCTGGATACGAGTCCTCGTTATGCTCAACACATCAACGAGCTGATTGATCAAATTCGCAAAGAAGACGAACAAGAAAACTAATGAACGAAGCTTTCCAAAAAGCAATTGATCTAATTGCCAATTCAAATAAAATATTATTAACCACACACGAGAACACTGACGGTGATGACCTCGGAAGCGTGTTAGCTTTGTCGCACTATTTTATAAACAATAGCAAGCAAGCTAAAGTAGTAGTCACAGGAGGTGTACCAAGCAGACTTGAGTTTATGCCTGGCTCCGACTCTGTGGACAGCGAGACTCAATCAACAGATTTTGATTTACTAATCGTTTCCGGCTGCTCGACTCTGAACCGAATCCGAAATACTCACATCGAAAATTTAAACATTCCTGTAATTAATTTTGACCACCATCCCGACAATCAAAATTACGCAACTGTGAACGTGGTGGACTCTAAAAAATCCTCGGTCGCTGAGTTAATGTACGATTTTTTACAATTCGCCAACTGGGAAATTAATTCCGACATGGCAACCTGTTTGCTCACTGGAATCATCACCGACACCGGCTTGTTAATGCATAGCAACACTCAAGGTACAACTTTAGAAGCAGTTGGGGAATTAATGAAGCGCGGCGCTTTGGTAAGCGAAGTTGCAAAACACACTTTCACAACCGAAAGTCCTGTCAGCATGAGGGCTTGGGGCAAAGCTCTCGAAAACGCATACTTCAATCCAGAAACCAAAATGATTTTCTCAGTAATTACCAAAGATCAACTTGCCGAACTTGGCGAAACAGAGTTAGCCAACTTTGAAGGCTTAGTAGAAACTTTAAACAAAGTGCCCGAAGCAAAGTATGCCATGTTTCTTAAAGAGGATGGTGATCGCATAAAAGGAAGCCTCCGCAGCGAAGAATATAAGGGAGTTGATGTTCAAAAAATTGCCCAAAGTCTTGGCGGAGGTGGCCATAAACTAGCGGCTGGGTTCTCAATGATGGGTAAGTTAGCGAAGACTGCCGCTGGAAAATGGGAAGTCGTTTAGAGAATACATAGGGACTGGATTTTTTTCGGAAGACATACTATAATAACTAAGATTTTTGAAGGATAAACACCTGCCCAGGTGGCGGAACTGGTATACGCGCTACCTTGAGGTGGTAGTGGGAGCAATCCCGTGGAGGTTCGAGTCCTCTCTTGGGCACCATTGATTAGATATACGCCAACGGCGGATAGCTAATCAATAGTCCATGCGGAACTCGAAGAAGAGCGATCTGTCGCATAGCGGCAGAATTTCATGCGACTATTTGGAGCATGAAATAGCGACAGGGGTCGCCGTAGCGTCGTGCGAAACGAACGTAGCGAGTTGAGCACAGCGGGAGGTGACCGAGTCCTCTCTTGGGCACCATAATTTAGTAACCGCTACGTAAAGGTGACCGAGTCCTACTAACCCACACCACACAAACACAATTAGCCCTGGTAGCTCAGTGGTAGAGCAGACGCCTGAAGAGCGTCGTGTCGTCAGTTCAATTCTGACCCGGGGCACCACTAAAATATCACACGGGCGATTAGCTCAGCTGGTCAGAGCGCTTCGTTTACACCGAAGATGTCAGAGGTTCGAATCCTCTATCGCCCACCAGGTAGCACTGCTACCAATACTGATTTCAAATATAAAAGTTCGCGGCTATGGTTCAATGGTAGAATTCCTCCTTGCCAAGGAGGGGATAGGGGTTCGATTCCCCTTAGCCGCTCCAACAAAAGATTCCGACTTGTTCGGAATTTTTTGTTGGAATGATAATAGAGGAATCGAACGGGTTGAAGTGAGCTGAAGTTTTCTCTGCAGAGAAAACTGAAAGCGAACGATCTACAAACAGCTGGGAGCTGTTTGCAGCAACCCCGGACAAGGAGGTCGCCAGAAGGCGACCGACGCGTAATTCCCCTTAGCCGCTCCAACAATAAAACACCAGCTTATCTGGTGTTTTATTGTTGTGAGTTAGATTATTTTTTATCAGTTCCTGTCCTGAGAAATGTTTTCAAACTCTCTACTTCGCTATCTTTAACCTCAGTGACAGCTACAAAGACATCACCATTATCATTGAACTTTATTGGCTTTCCCAGCTTCTGTGCAAACGCCACCGCGCAAATCCTATGCCCACCTTCAATATGAATGTATTCTCCACTTTCTTTTCTAAACAAAATCAAAGTTGTAGGTGAGGGAAACTTCTGAGAGAGGGGAACGACTCTGTCATGAGTTTTGCACCATTCAAAAAACTCTGGAATCTCTACAGCTTGGGCAAAGGTCGTATTAAGTTGATTATCGAAAAACCTAGACCAGCCCTGATAAGGTCCTATGATAATATTCGGCAGTGTCTCATTTGGATTGTCAATCTTCTGTAATACCCACTCTTTTGTATCCATCCCTAGCCTTAGAGCTGTGTTGAGTCGCCACTCCGTGATAGAGGTAAAACCTTTACTCTTCGCTACCGATAAAATCTCTCGACCCTCGACTGCCATGACCTCAGCATCTAGCCAAAATTTAAATACTTCGTCAAAAGTCAATTTCATTGATTCCATGCAAACAGACCCTAACTATTAAATATAATCTCTAACAACTGTCTGATATTTGCATCAACTGATTGGGCAATCGGTTGCGGATCAACGATGAAAATAATTCCCAAGCCAAATCCAATCACAAACAAAATTATTGTTGTGCTAAGCCACAAGTGCGCGCGAGTTTGCGCAATGTAAGAAAAGCGAGAGCTCATGTCGCGCTGTACAAATTGTAATTCTGAATCAACTGGTCGAACATGCTCAATTGACTCAACCACAGGTGCTTCAACTTCTCCTGCATAAAATTTCAAGACTGAGGATTGATCAATCGCTCCTAAAAATTTATTATCTTCATCAACCACTGGGACAACAGCTTGCTTATCATTAGAAAGGAATGCCGCAATAACCTCAATAGATGTGTCTTCCTTTGCGTAAAACACTGCTTGGTCCATTACATCACTGGCGTGAGCTTGAAGAACCTTTTGCGCAGCATAGGGAAGTTCTTTCTTACTATCTTTTGCAAACTTTGCTTCTTCCAATAGCTGTAAATACGTAGGGATATGGATACCCAAGTCTTTGGTGAACAAATCGTCTCTTCCTACAAGACCCATAACAACTTGATTCTCGTTTAGCACGGGAAAACCACCCAAAGCGCTCTCCCGAAACATTTGCATTATCGCCACCACGGGGGTTTCGGGGCGAATAGTTAAAAACTGCGGATTCATTAATTCTTTTGCTGTCATAGATTATAGTTAGTTTCTCCTATAATGATATCATCCCTAGCGTGTTTATATTGAATTTACTGCTTATTTAAGAGGGCAATTCGGCTCAGGACCATGCCAAAAAAAAGGACTTTAGGCTTAAATAAGAGGAAAACAGCCAAAAAAGCCTTGTAAAATATAGTGAATTCTGGTATTATGTCTCGGTACGGTACTGCTATTGGCAGGCTTTTTTATTTGCTGACTTCAGAAAAAAGCAGCGCAACTAGTCTAAAAAACCGCCCTAAGCAGTAACCCGATTGGTCCTTTTATTCATTAATCCTCACTTATAAAAACAAGGTTCTCCCGCACCGACTGAACCCTTCGCTTATATCTTGAGGCTAAGGAGTTGCCACTGAATTAATGAAGGCTCCTTTAAACCTAAGTTCTGCAATCGAGAAAGCTGTTGTAATATTCGCTTTCTTGCCAGTAATCACGATGGTATATCCAGAGATTACTTCCGCGGCTCACAGCCCACAGGACATTGGTGAAAAAGCTCTAGTTTTTCAAGTCAACTCAAAACAAACACCTAACTTACAATCAAATCAAATCGTTGTCGAAGAGGAAAACCCAACTCTAAAAAATCCTTGTTACCCTGCACCTGCGGATTCATGTAATCCAAATGTAAATCCGTTAGCACAGACTGCGGTTGCTGAAATTAAACCAGCATCAACACCTGTAGCCAACAGTTATGCAGGGCGTAGTTACACAAAGGAAGAAGTTGAAGCGCTCATCGTCGCATACTCTGCACAGTATGGTATCGACCCACAAACCCCGAAATGTATCGCCTTCCACGAAAGTGGTTACAATCAGTTTAGTAAGAACAAACGTTCTACTGCTAGCGGTGTATTCCAATACTTAAACAGTACTTGGAAAGCAACAGACGAAGGTAAAGCTGGTCATTCTGTATTTGATGCTGATGCAAACGTAAAAGCTGCTGTAAAATACATGGCAGTTCACAAAAAAACAACACCATGGATGGTGCGTGGTAAATGTCCAGCACTCTCATTCGTAAAATAACTGGTAAAACCCTGTCGTTATAAGACAGGGTTTTATCTTGAATAAAGTTCAAGCTTCCGCTAAAATTAGGGAGTTATTCTGAGTTAGAGAACGGCGCGATGGCGAAGTGGTAACGCTGGGGTCTGCAAAACCTCGACGCGCGGGTTCGATTCCCGCTCGCGCCTCCAAAAAATCTTTGTTCAACTTTGAGTTTTTCTTTACCAGTTCTTGAGTATCACTTTGATAGACTTAACTCATGATAGATTTAGAAACCGTCGATCAATTTAATCTTTGGTACTTAATTGGACTAATTACATCCGACGGCAGCTTAAGCAAAGACGGTAGACATATAAGTATAACCTCAAAAGATGAACAAATCTTAGTTGATATTAAGGAGTCCTTTGCTTTATCGTGTGCAGTCTCCAAAAAATCCTCTGGTAGTAACCGCGAAAAGAGTTACTCACTGTTGCAAATCGGTGATGTTGCGTTTTACCACTACTTACTAAGTGTTGGGCTAAGTCCTGCTAAATCGTTAACTCTAAAAGAGTTAGTTGTGCCCAAAAAATATTTCCATGATTTTCTGCGAGGGATAATCGATGGCGATGGTTGTATTTACACTTGGCATCATCCTAAAAATAAAAATTTACAGGCAAGTTTAAGAATTGCAAGTGCCGCAGAAATTTTTTCTAAATGGTTGTTTTTAGAAATCCGCGAGCTATATGATGTACCTGGTCAGATTATTGAATACACACATCTAAACAGACCCAACCCGGTTTACAATTTAAAGTATGGTAAATTGGCTGCGGAAGTAATTTTGAAATCATGTTATTATAACGGTGCTCTAGCTAATCAAAGAAAGGTTTCTCAGGTAAATAAAATTTTTGCAATCAATAGTGTTGTCAGATCATACACGCCCGGGTGGAGAAATTGGTAAACTCTGGAGACTTAAAATCTCCCGCCCTTAAAGCTTGCGGGTTCGAGTCCCGCCCCGGGCACCATATTAAAAACACAACCATCGAGGTTGTGTTTTTTGAATAAGTGATTAAAATTCGGCGATGATAATTTTTTTCATAGCCATCATCTTCTCGAACGCTCCAGGCTTATTCATGAGCTCTCCCATATTTTCGGGATTGATTTGCCATGACAACCCATACTTATCTTTAAGCCATCCACATACACTTTCTTGGCCACCGCCAGATATAAGCTTTTCCCAGTAATAATCTATCTCGGCCTGATCCTTGCACAATACCAAGAATGATACCGATTCATTAAATGTGAAGTCATTCCCTGCGTTTATCGCTGTAAAAATTTGGCCAAACAATTCAAAATCGATCGTTAAGATTTTACCAGCAAACTCTTGTTGAAAGTCTTGCAACCCTTCGGTAGGGTATCGAGTGGAGCTAATTATTTTGCTGTCTGGAAATACAGATAGATAATAATTTACTGCCTCTTCTGCATTGCCTTTAAACCATAGGTTGGGTGTGATTTTTTGCATATAGTTTCTTTAGGTAATATATACATTATTATACACCCATCTATCTTATTATTTAATTATTAAATAAAAATCCCGAGTGTTGATCTCGGGATTTTTTGAGTGGACTATTCTGCTTTTTCTTCTTCCGTGACCTCAGAAGGGTAGTCACCGGTTTCAGTTGTGGCCAATGAGCCTGCTTTTTCTTCTTCAACCTCTGGAGCAGAAGTTTCATCTGCTGCTTCTACTGGAGCTTCCCCCTTCGCTGAAGCTTCGGTGGACGGGGCAGTTAATTGCTTAATTGAAAGCCCTAGGCGATGTTCAGCAGGTTCAATAGAGATAACTTTGAACTCACGTTCTTCACCTTCTTTAACAATGTCTGTTGCATTCTTAACTTCTTCGTGAGCGAGTTCGCCCAAGTGAGCCAAGCCTTGAATGTCTTCGTCTAATTCAACGAATACTCCGAAAGGCATGATCTTAGAAATTTTACCTTTCACAACTTGTCCAAGCTGATACTTCTTAACAGATTCCTGCCAAGGATCAGTTTGGAGTTGCTTAATTGAAAGTGACACGCGTCCTTTTTCAATTGCAATGATTTTTGCTTTAACAGTGTCGCCAACTTTAAACAAATCTTTTGGATTCTCAATGCGTTGCCAAGCAAGTTCGGAAATGTGAACTAATCCTTCCATCTCACCAAACTTCACGAACACCCCGAAGTCTACAATACCTGTAATTTGACCGGTTACAGTTTCGCCAATCTTTAGAGAAGAAAGGTTCTTTTGCAACTCTTCTTGGTGAACAGCTTTTTCGGAGACAATAAGTTTTTCTTCTTCAGCATCTGCAGTGATAACTTGTACGCTGAAGTGCTGACCAACATAACCATTCAAAATTCCAAGAATGCGATTCTTATCACCTTCTTCTACGCGAGGGTAGTGTTCAATGGAAAGTTGAGATACTGGCAAGAAACCAGGAACGTTATTTACTTCAACCATCAAGCCACCTTTGTTAGCGGAAACAATCTTAGTTGAAACAATTTCTTTGCTTTCCAAAAGATCGCGAAGTTTCTGCCAAACACGTTCGTGTCCAGCCTGGCGAAGAGATAACTCAACATTACCTTCACGGTTTTCTGTTTCAACAACGGAAGCTTCGATTGTATCACCAGGCTTTAGAGAGTTTAGTGTTGCTTGGTCGTCGTATAATTCGCGACCACGGACAACACCAACACCATACCCTGTTAAGTTCAAATAAACTTCATTCTTGGTTACAGAAATGATAGTACCTTCTACCATGTCTCCCGGCTTTAGCACGCGAATTTCCGCGCCACTTGTAAGCAAGTCGGTCATGGTTTGCGCATTATCATCTCCAGCGGTGGAAGGGGTAATCATTTCACCTTGAGGAGCAGTTGCTTCTGCAATATTGTCTTCTGACATATTAATTACTTTCTATAATATACAAAATGAGTGGCCCTCCTTCGCTCTCTACTTCGTTAAGGCTTCGTAGAGCAAGAAAGCTACGGAGGGTTGTTCCGCTTTCATATGAAAGGAGGAACAAAAAAACAACGTTTAGATTACGTTGTGTAAATTCTAAAAACGATTTATGTATATTAATTATTAAACGTGCCCATTACTTAGACTTACTGGGGGTTAAGATTTAGATTTGGCTTCTTTGCAGAGCCGAGGGCGACGTGCGCCAGTAAGTAGAGGAATTATAGCTATATTGGCTAAAAATGTAAAGATATAAAAAGCCGCCCTTTTTCATGGAGCGGCATATAAACCAAAATTGTAGTCAATCCTCAATAAACTGGTCATCAAAGACTGAGCTATCATCTGACTCATGAGAAATTTCGGAAAATACAGAACTAAACAAACTCTGTAATGTTTTTTCCACCTGTTCTTCATTCATCCGAACAATAGACCAGTCTGAACGTATGCCCAAAGAATAAGATTTAATCTTATGGTTAATACGAACTTGGGTCCAAAAAATGTTTTCAAAAGCCTGAAGCTTTCCACGGACCATCCCTAGACAAAACCCGAAATGCTCGCGTTGGGCAGAGGACCTTGAACTTTCAAGGTCTACCCGAAGATGCTTTGCCTCTTTCTGCAACATCTCACATCGAGTCCAGATCTGCCTCTCAAAAAAGGTCAAATGCTCTATATTTTCGTCATAGGGCGTAGATTCTGTACTGGGGCATATAAGATCTTCTTCCTTGATTGCCCTAATCGCGGCCAGCTCCTCCTCTAACCAAAACACCTCTGTTTCTTTCTTTGTATCTACCATCGTTTAGTCCTCCGTCTGAAAATACCTAACTAACTACGAATTGTACAACATTACATGCACTATGTCAACTACTCAACCTCACTACAAACTGCTATAATTCTCTTATGCAAATCCACTATTTTGGTCTTTCCAGCTTCAAGATTATTACCAAAGAAGCTACAGTAATTACCGATCCTTTCGACAAAGAATCTGGTCTTGTCCCTCCAAGAGGAGCGGCAGATATCGTCATCCTAGCCGAGAAAAACAACAAACTTTACAACGCCACCTCCGGAATCTCGGGGGAGCCTTTTTTAATTAGCGACCCTGGTGAATACGACCTAAAGGGCGTAACTATAACCGGCATTCCGCTTTTACAAGATGAAGGCCGCTACGTCACAGTTTATTTAATAGAAAGCGAAGACATCTCGATTCTAAACTTAACCCACATCAGAGAGTGGAACATCAAACAAGATGATTTAGATGATTTGGGAGAAATAGATATCCTCATTCTGCCGGTTGGCAGTAACAGTGTGCTTACACCAAAACTCGCTTCCCAAATTGCACACGACATTGAACCAAAAATTGTTATTCCTTCACACTACGATACCGATGGATTAAAATTACCAAACGAAAAAGTTGACGTGTTCCTAAAAAACTTTGGTGGTAAAGCAGAAACGATGGACAAACTTATCATCAAGAAAAAAGATTTAATTCAAGACAAAACTCAACTCGTAGTTCTTGAAGCACTACGATAAAAAACTATGAAGCAACTTATATCCAATATCCGAAACAAGCCTCAACACCATAAGAATCGAATTATTTTAATAACTTTGATTGGTGTTGTTGCTTTCATGCTAGTACTTTGGGCAGTGGTAGGGATGCCACCACGAGAGGGCACAAGCGGAGATGTTATTTTTGAGTTTAACCAGAATGTCCAAGAAAGCAAAGATGCTTTACCAAACCTTTTTCCCACAAGTAACGAATAATAGATAGCCATGCCAAAAGATTCTTCACAACCCACACACTCAAACGTCGGTGTACTCAAACAACGCTTTTTAGAACAAGAAATGCAGGAGTCGTATTTAGATTACGCGATGAGTGTAATTGTTGCGCGCGCACTACCTGATGTTCGCGATGGGTTAAAACCAGTTCACCGCCGTATTTTATATGCCATGCACGCAATGGGACTACGCAGCGGAGGCAAAACAACCAAGTCTGCGAAAGTAGTCGGAGAAGTGCTTGGTAAATTTCACCCACACGGAGACACTGCTGTTTACGATTCCATGGTTCACATGGCCCAAGAGTTTGCCATGCGCTATCCGCTAGTAATTGGTCAGGGAAACTTCGGTTCTATGGACGGGGATAATCCTGCGGCGATGCGTTATACAGAAGCTAAAATGAGCCCAATCGCGGAAGCGATTTTAGAAGATATAGATAAAGACACTGTTGAATGGCGCGATAACTACGACTCAACCGAAAAAGAACCAGTTGTATTGCCAGGCAAACTACCTAACCTTCTACTCAACGGAACACTTGGTATTGCGGTTGGTATGGCGACAGATATTCCTCCTCATAACTTAAACGAAGTGTCGGATGCAATCGTCGCCGTTATCGACAATGAAGATATTACTATCGATGAATTAACAGATATTGTACAAGGTCCAGATTTTCCAACTGGTGGAATAATTTATGACCGCAAAGCGATCAAAGAAGCTTACACTACTGGTAAGGGTGGAATTATCACTCGTGGCAAAACCGAAATCGATGAAATGAACAACGGTCAAATGCGAATTTTGATTCACGAAATTCCGTACCGTGTTAACAAAGCAACTTTATTAGAAAAAATTGCTTTGTTGGTTCAAGAAAAAAAGATTGAAGGAATCAAAGATGTTCGCGATGAAAGCGATAAAGATGGGGTTCGTATAGTTATTGAATTAAAGAAGGGTGCTCTTGCCAACAAAATTTTAAATCAGCTATTTAAATTCACACAGCTTCAAGATACTTTCCATATGAACACGTTGGCGTTAGTTGACGGAATCGAGCCACACGTTCTAAATCTAAAAACAATTCTTGAAAAGTACATCGAGCACCGACAAGTTGTTGTTCGTCGTCGTACAGAATTTGAACTTAAGAAAGCAAAGGACCGCGCACACATTTTAGAAGGTCTAAAAATTGCGCTCGATCAAATTGACGCAGTGATCAAAACTATTCGCGCAAGCTCAGACAGAGTAGAAGCCCATGCAAACCTGGTTAAGAAGTTTAAGCTTTCAGATATTCAAACCAGCGCTATCTTAGACATGCGTCTTCAAACTCTTGCTGGATTAGAGCGTAAGAAAATCGAGGACGAGCTCAAGGAAAAGAAAAAGTTAATCGCTGAACTCGAAGCTATTCTTAAGTCTGCAAAGAAAATTCTTTCCATCATCAAAGAAGAGGTTTTAGAGATGAAAGAAAAATTTGGAGACGAACGTCGAACTCAAATTGTTCCTCAAGGAATAGGCGAATTCAAAGCCGAAGATTTAATTCCCGAAGACAGCGTAATTATTTCGACAACAAAATCTGGTTACATCAAACGACAGTCGCCAGATACTTACCGCCAACAAAGCCGCGGCGGCAAAGGCGTGATTGGCCAAGCTCTGAAAGAAGAGGATGTAATCGACTCTGTACTTTCTGCTTCTACTCATGATGATATTTTGTTCTTCACTAATAAAGGCCGTTTGCTCGTAACAAAAGCTTACGAATTACCAGAAAGCTCACGTACCAGCAAAGGACAAGCTTTGGTTAACTTCTTGCAACTGGCGTCGGAAGAGTTCGCGACAGCTGTATTGGCTCTGCCAAAAAACAGTGAGACCAAATATTTAGTGATGGCAACTCGCAATGGCTTAATCAAAAAAGTTAAGCGCGATGAGTTTGCTAAAGTGCGTAAATCGGGAATCATTGCATTAAATCTAAAGAGTGACGACGAATTGCGCTGGGTCAACACCAGTTCTGGAGAAGACGAAATCATGCTTTCTACAGAAGATGGTCAAGCAATTCGCTTTAAAGAAACAGATGTGAGACCAATGGGTCGCTTAGCTGCTGGTGTCACAGGCGCTCGACTAAAGAAAGGTGATCATGTTATTTCGATGGATATCATCACTAAAGATATGACTGGTGGAAACAGAGAAGTACTTGTAATCACCGAAAATGGATTGGGCAAAAAAACTCCACTCAAGGATTACAAAATTCAGAAGCGGGCTGGTAGTGGAATCAAAACCGTGAAGATTACAGAAAAGACTGGTAAGATTGTTTCTATGTGCATTCTGGATGAAACAGACGAAGGCAAAGATTTGCTCTTAATCTCCAAGCATGGTCAAACTATTCGCACTCCTCTAAAAACAATTTCTACTCTCGGACGCGCAACTCAAGGCGTAAGAGTGATGAAATTAAACGGCGAAGACACTGTTGCGACTGTAACAATCGTATAAAAAAGACCGCCCCTGAAACTTGGGGCGGTTTTTATTTACTACTATTCAATGGGTTGCCGAGCAGCCATGGGTTCTCTATAATATAGAGGTTAATATTTCGAAAAGGGGCGTGTAGCTCCCACCGTCGCTGAAGCTTTGGTGGGCAGGCAGTTGGTTAGAGCACCAAGCTTATTTCCATGCCCATCGGGCAACTAATAATAGAGTGCCGGTGGGCACAACTTTTTGAAAAAGAGTTGCCCGGTATCAAATGCTGTTGTTGGGCGTGTAGCTCAGTTGGTTAGAGCACCAAGCTTATACCTTGGCGGTCCTTGGTTCAACTCCAAGCACGCCCACCAACAGCATTTGATTCGTACATTCGTTAGATTCATAATTCGTAATTTATGACTCCAGAAAAACAACAAGAAATCTTTGAAGATCGCTATGCTTCCAAGCTAGGCCTTTCTTATTCAGAATGGCTGGAAACTGCACCCGAAACCGAAGACCAAGCTTACGACAAGCTTAAAGAAATCGACGAAGAGTTGAAGCAAATCATGGAAGCATTATCGGCAGGATCAGCTAATTCAGAGACTTTGGAAGATGAGCGAGACCGACTTAAGCTTGAATATGACCTTATCGAAGAAATGTTTGGCTTGGAATTACATGATAGATAAATGTTATACATAGTACCAACTCCGCTAGGAAATTTAGAAGACATGACCGCTCGCGCCAAAAATCAATTAAGCGCGTGCGATTTTATTATTGCTGAAAATCCACCGCAAACACACAAGTTGTTGCAACTTTTAGGGTTGCCGAAAAAAGAGGTAAAACAATTTGCCGACCACAATGAACAAAAGGTACTCGGTCAATTATTAGAACGTATCAAAACCGAAAGTGCTTGTTTGGTAAGCGACGCAGGAACTCCAGGGATTTCTGATCCAGGGTTTAGATTAGTGAGAGCTGCTCGCAAAGAAAATATAGAAGTCGTATCACTGCCTGGAGCGAGTGCGTCGATTACTGCTCTTGCAGGCTCAGGGCTTCCAACTGATAAATTTTTATTTGTAGGTTTTTTCCCAAAGACAGAACCGAAGTTAATTCGCACAATCGAAGAAGCGAAACAAATCTCTGCAACTTTAATTGCATATGAATCACCGCAACGTTTATTAAAAACTTTGAGGTACATCGCAACAACTTTCCCCGAAGCAAACATTGCTGTAGCAAGAGAACTTACTAAGATGCATGAAGAGTATCAAATAGGCAGCGCAAATGAATTAATAGAAATTTTTACTGCAAAGCCAACTATTAAAGGTGAGGTTACAATCTTATTATCATTTAAGTAAATCGTGTCATGCTGGACTTTATTCAGCATCTCGAGATCCCGGATCAAGTCCGGGATGACAGGAGTATATGTCCGGACACAGTAAATGGTCTACAATTAAAAGAGCAAAAGGAGCAGCCGATGCTAAGCGGGCCGCTTTGTTTGCCAAGCTTTCAAAAAAAATAAGCATCGCCGCTCGTGAAGGTGGTAGCGGAGATATTTCGCACAATTTTAAATTGCGCGTGGAGGTAGAAAAAGCACGAGCCCAGAGCATGCCCAACGATAACATCGACAGAGCGATTAAGAAAGGGATGGGGCAGAGTGGAGGTCCTGCGATCGAAGAAATTATTTATGAAGGATACGGCCCATTTGGCGTTGCCTTAATCATAGAGGCGGCGAGCGACAATCGCAATCGTACTGTCCAGAGCATAAAGCACACGCTTACAAAAGCTGGCGGCAGCCTAGGCGCACAAGGCTCAACGGCTTGGCTTTTCGAAACCGTTGGCCAAATTATGGTCGAGAATTCTGGCAAAGACATGAGCGAATTACAGTTAATCGCCATCGAGGGCGGCGCCAAAGATATAGAGGAATCGAAAGAGGGATTAGTTATAACTACCACACCAGACGGCTTAGACAGTATTACCAAACAGCTAAAAGCCGTAGGTGCTGCAGTGGTCTCAAGTGAAGTCATTCGAAAATGCACTCAACCAGTTGAGCTGACTTCCGAGCAAACTGAAAAGATTGAAAACCTAATCGAACAGTTAGAGGACGATGAAGATGTCGTGTCCGTATTCACTTCAATAAACTAAACTTATGATCATATTAGGAATAGACCCAGGAACTGCTACAACGGGATTTGGGTTAATTAAAAAAACTGGCAAGCAAAACCCCGAATACGAAATTGTGGATTTTGGAGTAATCAGTACATTAAAAACCGATAGCGACGCAAAGCGTTTGCAAATTTTATTTTCCGACTTAACTGCGCTTATCAAAAAATACAAGCCACACAAAATCGGTGTCGAAAAACTTTTTTTCACAAGCAATCAGACAACTGCCATGACCGTTTCTCAAGCGCGAGGAATTGTATTACTAGCTTCGCAACAGGCAGGTTTAGAAATATCTGAATTCACACCTCTACAAATTAAAAATACTTTGTGCGGATATGGACGAGCAGACAAGAAGCAAATTCAAACTGTTGTTCAGCAAACTTTTAAATTAAAAAATGTTCCCAAACCTGATGACGCGGCAGATGCACTCGCCATAGCCTTATGTGCTGCGTGGAGAAAATAATAAAATTTTCTTATTTGAAGGTCTGGACAAAACCGATTAACGATGTTAGAATTACTACACAGTTCAGCAATAGTTGACTGATGTATTTTTTTATCAGTAATCCTTTGTGCAGAGATGTGCAAAGTAAGGAGAACTAATCATGTTCTTTAACGATGAAGATATGAACACTGGTTCTGACGATGCTACTACCGATGAAGGTGTTGCAACTGAAGAAACTGCTGGCGAAGGCGACGTTTCTGCACCTGCAGAAGACGGCGAAGAAGCTGGAATGTAATTTAAAACCCTCTACCTTGTAGAGGGTTTTAAATTTGTATTTCATACTATCTTTTAGCGGGTGACATCATCCGGAGGCCCTCCAGCAGCCCGCACGGAGGAGGACTGCTGGAGGTGGATGATGACAGGACCCGCCAATCAACTCCCGCGTCGCGGGCGCGGATCCTCGCCTGATTAAGGCAAAAACATTACTTAATCTTTACAAACTTCCGCTTACCAACTTGAACGACTATGTCGTTTTTTTGTTTGATTTCAATTTCCTGATCGGTAAAAGTTTTCTGATTGATCTTCACGCCGTTCTGAGACAAAACCCTGCGCGCTTCACTTTTACTTTCAACTAATTTCAGTTTCATCAATAATTCTGTAGTCTGATATTTTCCAGCCTTTATAAAAACAGTTTTTATGTCTGTAGGTAATTCTTTTTTACTAAACTGGCTTATGAATTTTTCTTTTGCATGTTTCGCAGACTTCTCATCATGATACAACGCAACAACAGCTTCTGCCAAAATTAGTTTCTGGTCTCTTGGGTGTGGATTAGATTTCAATATTTTTTTAATTTCTGGTAAAGGAATGTTTGTGCAAAAAATAAAGTACTTTTCAATCAGCTTATCATCCACCGACATAATTTTTCCAAACATGTCTGGAGCTTTTTCGGAAACATTAATTGTGTTGCCCCAAGACGAAGACATTTTACGGCCATCGGTTCCTTCTATTAAATCCACCATCAGCACTTCTTGTGCTGGCAAGCCCAAAGCTTCTTGAACGGTGCGGCCAGCCAACATGTTAAAGCGCTGATCGGTGCCACCAATTTCTACGTCGGCCTTAACCATGATACTATCGTAGCCTTGCATCAACGGATATAACAACTCACGTAAACTCACGCGCTTGCCAGCATTCATTCTCTTTTTAATATTTTCACGCGAAGCAAACTCATGGAGGCTAAACAGATTTGCCAAATTTCCAATCTCTGCAAAACCTAATTTCTTTAACCACTTTGAGTTGTAATGAAATTCGGTTTTTGATTTATCTAATATTTTATATGCCTGTGCTAGATAATTTTTTAAATTAGCCTTTACTTCTTTCTCGGTAAGCATAGGGCGCTCAGCGTCTTTATCTGATGTATCGCCAATTTGTCCTGTGAAATCTCCGATTATAAAAACAACCTTGTGTCCTAAATTTTGAAAAGCCCGCAGCTTCCACAACACTACAGCGCGGCCGATATGAATATTAGGGCTGGTTGGATCAATGCCCAGCTTAATTCGTAACTTCTTTCCGCTTCGCAATTTTTTTGCCAATCCGCCCTCATGAATGATTTCGGCAACTCCTCGTTGTAAAATATCTTGAATTTGTTCTTCTTTAGTCATGTTACTGTGTTCTAAATTACTCGTAATTATACCTGAATTATATCATTATTTAGATTGTTTGGCTTTTCTTAGGAAAAACGTAAAATAAATTTCATTTTTTAGTCAAAAATCAGTATAATCAAGTAGTATGTTGTATTAGATAATGTTTATATTTTTAATTTACTTATTACTGCTTACTCACTACTAATAACTTACCCCATTTATGAAAGTCTATAATTTCCAGTCAAAAAACTCTCAAGGAACATCCAGCAAAAATTCTTCGGGTAAAATTTCAAAACTATTTTCTAAAGGTTTTCTCAAAAATCTCCCTTGGCCAAAAATTGGTACATGGGTTTTCAGGATTGGCGCAGCTGGTGTGTTGCTTATTGCGTTTATGTTTATTTATTATAGCCAACAACTTCCTGACCCAAACAGACTGCTTGGTCGTGATGTTCCGGAAAGCACCAAGATTTACGCGCGTGATGAAAGTTTAATTTATGAAGTTCATGGTGAAATCAAAAGAACTTTAGTTAACCTAGAAGATGTTTCCCCGGATTTAATCAATGCAACCATATCGGCAGAAGATAAAAACTTTTATAACCACTCGGGTATTTCTTTCACCGGACTAGCTCGTTCGGCTATCGTGGATATTATATATAGAGAAAAGCGCCAAGGAGGAAGTACAATCACTCAACAGTTTGTTAAAAACGCAATCCTAACCAGAGATAAGTCTTTTATTCGAAAAATAAAAGAAATTATTATCGCTATTGAATTAGAGGCAAGATTTAGCAAAGACGATATTTTAAAGATGTACCTTAACGAAATTCCTTATGGTCGTAATGCATATGGAATTGAGGCTGCATCTCAAACTTATTTCAACAAAAAAGCTAGCGAACTTACTTTAGCTGAGAGTGCTTACTTAGCATCTCTACCTCAAGCACCTTCATTCTATAATCCAAGTGGCCCAAACTTTGAATCACTCAAGGCTCGTCAATTGTACACCCTAAACCAAATGACCGAGCTTGGATATATTACTGAAGAAGAAAAAGAGGCTGCATTAAATGAAGAGGTTGTTTTCGAAACAATTAAAACTGCAATCGTTGCTCCCCACTTCGTTCAATATGTAGAAACGTATCTCGCCGAAAAATATGGAGAGCAAACCCTGCAAGAGGGTGGTTATCGTGTTTACACAACACTTGATCCAAAACTTCAAGAAATCGCTGAAAGGGCGGTTCGAGAAGGAGTTGCGCGCAATATTTCTGCAAATGGTTACAACGGCTCATTGGTTGCTATGGATCCAAAAACTGGTCAAATACTCGCAATGGTTGGTAGTAAAGATTACTTTGGTAAAAGTCAGCCGGAAGGTTGTATTACAGGAAAGACCTGTCTATTCGAACCTAATGTAAATGTGTCTACCACTCTTCAACAGCCTGGTAGTAGCTTTAAGCCATTTGCTTATGTAACTGCTTTTGATCGAAACCATAAATATGCACCGGCAAGTATGTTGATGGATGTTGTTACTAATTTTGGCAACTATACACCACGAAACTTCAACTTAGCTGAAAATGGTCCGGTTTCTATGCGCAAGGCATTAGCTGGTAGTTTAAACATTCCCGCTGTTAAAACAATTGCTTTAGTAGGAGAGGAAGACGTGGTTAACACCGCACGCGACTTAGGAATACAAGCACCTTTTAGAGACTGTGGGCTTTCTCTTGTTCTGGGAGGTTGCGATGTCAAATTAGTTGACCATACTGCAGCTTACGGTGTTTTAGCAAACGAGGGTAAGCGAGTTGAAAAAACCAGTATCTTAAAAATTGTTAGCCAGACAGGTGAAGTATTAGAAGAGTATGAAGAAAAAAGCACTCAAGCCTTAGACCCACAAGCGGTTTACCAAGTCGTTCATGTCATGAGTGACAACAGCGCACGAGCGTGGGTGTTTGGAGCGAGCTCACCACTTCAATTAGGCAACAGACCTGTTGCTGCGAAAACCGGAACCACACAAGAGTTTAGAGATGGTTGGGCTCTTGGCTTTACGCCATCACTGGTTACTGGTGTTTGGGTTGGTAACAACAACAACACACCGATGCGACGCGATGCAGTAGTTACTGCTGGACCTATTTGGAATCAGTTTATGCGCGAAGCTTTGGCAGATACCCCTATTGAACAATTCAACCGTCCGGACGGAATTCGAAACATAACAGTTGATGCTGTATCAGGACTATTACCAACTCAATATACTCCGCAAACAGTCTCTGAAGTTTTTGCAGATTATAATGCACCGACTCAATACGATAACGTCCACGTTCCTGTTGAGGTCGATTCACTCACAGGACTACCTGCAACAGATTCCACGCCTCCCGAGAGACGAGTTACTGAAGTTTATAAAGTCTTTCATAGCGAACGTCGAAATGTTCCATCGTGGGAAGATCCTGTAATCGCATGGGCTTTAGGAAATGGTTTTAAATATCCGCCCAATAGTGGAATCACAAACCCCGAGCCTGGCGACAGCGCCAAAGTTCAATTCACAGCACCTTCAGATAACCAAATAATCACATCGCTTCCTTTTACAATCGGTCTAAATATTGATGGTGAAGTTCGAAAGGTTGATTTCCTTCTCAACGGAAGTATTGTGGGGTCTATTAACCCTGACAGTTCATCTTTCCAAACCACACTTAACAAAGAAATGCCAGATGGCACTCACACACTAGCCGCTAGAGTAACTTTCACTAATGGTAGTTCAGCAACAAACAGTGTTCGTGTTCGCTACTCAATCGATGGCGGGATATCGATGGTTAGCCCGGAAAGCGGTGACACTGTTAGCGATGGTTGGCAGTTAGAAGCAACTAGCGGTGAAAATTTTAACTCGGTAAGCTTCTATTATTCTTCTGGAAATACTGGATCTGGGACTTTAATCGGCCAAGCGCAAAAGGTTTCAAGTTCGGGAGGTTATCGATACCTGCTCGAATGGGACGACTTGCCGGCCCCAGGAACTTATCGGGTGTTTGCTAGATCGAGCAATGGGACCGTAAGCACTAGGGTTCCAGTCACTATAAATTAAAATATAAAAACCTCTCTAAGTCCCAGAGAGGTTTTTATATCTTCATTACTATTGACCGATTAGGCTCTTCACCTTCACTGACTGTTGTAATGTGTGGGAATTGTTCTGAGATGTAACTATGAACAAACTTTCTTTCATAGCGCGACAAAGAGGGGAGACGAACTGGTGTTTGTGAATATTTCAATTTTGAGACCGAATCTTTTACTAGCTGTTTTAATTGATACTCTCTTTGTGTCCGATAACCATCTACATCAATTGAAAAATTAATTTGCTCTGGGTGGTCTTTGAAGTGTCGGTTAACGATTGCAAAGATAATTGTTTGCAGTGCTTGTAGGTTTGCGCCTTGTTTACCAATCAGCAACTTAGGAGTATCAACAGAAATATTAAACAACAGACCTTTAACCAAACTGTGTTCGTATTCTACTCGGACCTTGAAACCAGCCAAGGTTAACAACTTGGTAATTACTTCTTGAATATATTCAATTACTTTGTAGTCCGTGTCCATTTTAGCTAGTTATTAAATTAGGGTTTGGTTTATGAGTTTTTTGAATGTAATACTGTTGGCCAACTGCGAATAATGTTGTAACTATCCAGTAAAGAGGTAGTCCTGCTGGAAGATTCCAAGCAATCACAACTGAAATGATAGGTAGTACATAAGTCATCTGAAGGTTCATCATCTTGGCAGTAGGGTCGGTAGAAGGGTTGTTCCCTTGCCACTTTACTATCATTCTTGATTGCCAATACTGTGCCGCCCCCGCCAATAACGCAAAGATAAAATTTGGTTGGGTTAAGTCAATCATTCCAAGGAAAGTTGGATCTAAGGATCCAGGATTAGGGACAAAGCTATACAAGCCTTCGAGATTTCCATTCAATGCTTTCTGTAACACATGAAAGAGGGCTAGTAAGACTGGAAGTTGTAATAGTACAGGAAGACAGGAAGATAGGGGGTTTACATTATTCTCTTTGTACAAATCAAGCATCGCCTTCGCTTGAGCTTCTCTGTCGTCTTTGTGTTTATCTCTTAACTCATTCATCTTTGGTTGTAAGGCACTTAATGCTTTCTGCCCTTTCAAAGACTTATGCATTAACGGAGCAAGGATGATTCGAATGATAATAGTTACGATAATAATAACGATACCGATGTCTTGGATAGGAAGAAAATCATAAATACCAACCAACAAATTAAGAATCGGTTGGTAAATTACTGCCTCATATATTGTTACAAAAAAGTTAAACATATTTATATTTTATCAATTTGCGGTTGCACAAACGGATTGCATTTAATAATTCTTTTTATTGCGAAACTTGTGCCCTTTATTGTTCCATGCTTTTGCAAGGCTGTAATTGCATATTCACTGCAAGTTGGATAGAACCTACAGAAACCATAAGGATACTTAACTTTGACCCAGCTGTGATCTGGTGAAAGTGTCTTTTGGTAAAGCTGGATAAATTTTATCAGAAGATAGTTCATGTTTTTAAGAGTTTGCTTTTTTTTAAAGCTTCTACAACTTCTACCGCTAAATCTTTGCTGGTGATAGTGGCTGCTGATCGCTTTATTATTATTGCATACTGACCAGATTTAATCTGGTTAATGTGTGGATGAATAGCTTGTCGGATAACCCTTTTCAGCCTATTTCTAGCCACAGCTGTTTTAACTGCTTTTGTCGACACTATTACTGTAAATTGGGCCAGTTCTGACTTGGGAATAGCGAGAGATTTTATAATAAAAGATTGACTAAAAAAACTCCGCCCTCTGGCTGTGGTTTTGGCAACTTCAGCATGTTTAGAAAGGCGGTGTTTTTTTGGTAACATATTTTAAACGGTTAACTTAGCTCGTCCTTTTAGGCGACGTCGGGCAAGAGTAGCTCTCCCTGTTCTGGTAAGCATTCTTTTGCGAAATCCGTGTACTCTAAGTCGTTTTTTAGTTTTCGGTTGGTAAGTTCGTTTCATATAAAAGTAAGATAAATTTCGAGATTACCAAGGAATTATAAGGAAAAATATTTAGTTAGTCAATGGTAAATGTATGGGTTTTTAATTTTTCCCCTTGATAATAATGATTTTCCCTTAACCCACAGCTTTTCCACAGGTTTTGCACAAGGAAATCAAATTCCCTTTTATTTAAGCGGGTTAATAGTATGCTTTGCATGTTGATAAGTCCACTGGTAGAATACAAAATATCATAACCTACTAAAAAAAGATACAAAATATGGATAATCAAAAGCTTTGGCAAGCAATGCTCGGATCTCTTGAAATAAACCTAAGTAAAGGAAATTTCGTTACCTGGTTTAAAAATACAGGGATTATAGAGAAGGGTGGTGATTATATAATTGTTGGGGTACCAAGTACCTTTGCTCATGAATGGATAAAAAATAAATTTCACAACCATTTACTTAAATCTCTTAAAACTATTGCTCCGGAGGTAAGAGAAATTAGATACCATATTGGTAACTTAAAACCACAAATTGAAAAACAAGGAACTTTACTTCAACAATCAGAGGCTACAAGTAAGAATACAGTTGTTTATAAAGCAGTAGAAAGCTCTACAAATGTTTCACTAAACAAACAATATACGTTCGAAACATTTGTCATTGGAAAAAACAATGAGTTAGCTCACGCGGCAAGCTTAGCTGTTTCAAAAACCCCAGGCTCTTTATACAACCCGTTGTTTATTTATGGGGGTGTTGGTTTAGGAAAAACTCATTTAGTGCATGCTGTTGGAAATAAATTGTTAGCAAGTAACCCAAGGTTAAGAATCTTGTACGCAACCAGTGAAAAATTTACAAATGATTTCATCACTGCTATTCAACAAAAAAAACTAGAAGATTTCAAAAAACATTACCGCCAAGTAGATATGTTGTTAATCGACGATGTTCAATTCATCGCTGGTAAAGAACAAACTCAGGAAGAATTTTTTCATACCTTTAACGAGTTAAGAGATCGTGGTAAACAAATTATTCTTACTTCGGATAGATTACCGAAGGATATTCCTGCGATTGAACAAAGGTTAATTTCTAGATTTGAGTGGGGAATGATTGCAGATGTTGGTGCTCCAAGTTTTGAAACAAGAATTGCTATTCTTAAAACAAAACTTGCGAAAGCGGGAATTATTTTGGAAGATGAGGTTGTTAACTTTATTGCGGAGAATGTTGTAAATAACATTAGAGAGCTGGAAGGTGCGTTAAATAAGATTTTGGTTTATAAAAATATGAGCCAAGACCCTTTAACTTTAGTGAAAGTCCAAGAATTATTAGAAAGTTTAACTAATAATAATAAACGAAAGTCTGTAACTATTAAAAAGATTGCGGAAAACGTTGCTGGTTTCTATAGTGTTACACTTGAAGATCTCTTAAAACAGTCTCGAAAAAAAGAGTTTGTTAAACCCCGTCAAGCTGCTATGTATTTAGTTAGAAAAGAATTGAATAGCTCTTTTCCAACCATTGGGGAATTCTTTGGTGGAAGAGATCATACAACTGTAATGCATGGAGTTGAAAAAGTTGATAAAGCAGTTAAGTCTGAAGATCAAATTAAAAAAGAATTAGATCTAATTCTCGAACGAATCTATAATGGATAAGGTGTGTATAAATTGTTTGTAACCTAAGGATAAAGATTAATTAAAGTTTTAGTAAAAAAGTTATCAACTTTTGTTCAAGAGTTATCCAAAGTTTTATCAAGAAGTTATAAACAATTAGTAAGCACAGAATATATAATATCTATTACCATAAACATTACTTACCAACATACCCACAACCCTTACTACTACGACTATTTAAATATATATAAATGAAAATAATAATAACCCAAGAAAATTTAAGAAATTCCCTCGCGGTGGTTAGTCGTGTAGTTGGAAGTAGTTCGACATTACCAATCTTAAACAATATCATGTTGGAAACTGATAATGGTTTGTTAAAAGTTTCAGGAACAAATCTTGAAACTGGAATCAGTACTTATGTTCGTTGTAGTGTTGAGAAGGAAGGTGGTGTTTGTATCGGTGTTAAAACAATTACTGATTTAATAAATAGTTTACCCAGTGGAAATATCACTTTGGAGTCGAAAGAGAATGAAACCTTGATCACAACTGAACATACAAAACTTTCAATTAAGCATTTACCAACCGAAGATTTTCCTTTAATCCCTAAAATAGACGAGAGTTCAAAAATTAAAATTTCTAGCACAGAATTAAAATCGGCATTAGATCAAGTTGTATTCTCGGCAAGTAACAGCGAAACACAACTAGAGATTTCAGGAATATTATTCTGGTTTGGGGAAGAAAATGTTTTAATTACCGCAACTGATCGTTATCGCTTAGCGGAAAAATCAATTCCATATCAAGGCAAGATTGATTATAAAATTATTATCCCTCACCGTAGTGCTCAAGAGATATCAAGATTGATTACTAACCTTAATGAAGATGTTGAAATCAGTGTTACCGGAACCCAACTATCTCTAGCGTTAGAAAACACTTATTTAGTAACAAGATTGATTGATGGGCAATACCCTGATTACCAACAAATTATCCCAGACCAGAGTAATGTAAATATAATTATTGACCGCCAAGAATTACTCTCGGCATTAAAAACCACCAGTGTATTTTCCCGAGGAACCGGTAGTATAAATCTAGATTACAATGCGGAAACAAATATTATAAAACTATTTTCAGAAGCCCATGATTTAGGGCAGGGAGCAGTAGAAATACTTTGTAAAATATCCGGTAGTTCAGGACAACTTGTAATTAACTACCGATACCTTCTAGATTTTCTAAATAACTTAAATTCTGAAACCTTGGTCATGAAGATTATTGACAGTAATGGACCAGTAACATTTGTTCCTGAAAACAGCGAGAAATACTTATACCTAGTAATGCCAATTAAACAATAACCCATGCATATTAAAAAAATTAACTTAAAAAACTTCCGTAATTACCCAGAACTAGATTTAAATATTACGAGTGAAATGGTGGTATTATCTGGACCAAATGCTGTGGGAAAAACAAACCTTTTGGAGTCAGTGTACTTTGGTTCGTTATTTAAATCATTCCGAGATGATGCAGAATATATTTTCTTAAAAAGTACTAATGACGCTCAGATCAAGATAGAATATGAAGATGCTGGAGAAACCCATTTACTAGAAATCTTTTTAGAAAAACGGGAACGAATATTTGCAAACTTCAAGATCAATGGAATCAAAAAGAAACGCAAAGAAGCGCAAGGTTCACTCAAAGTGGTTATATTTGAACCAGGGGATGTGGAATTATTTACTAAAGCACCGGAAGCAAGACGTAAATATTTCAATATGGTTTTATCGCAAAAACATCCTGAGTACCTAGAGTTATTAGCGAATTATAAAAAAGCAATCACTCAAAAAAATCGTTTACTAAGTGAATTGAAACAGGGTCGCGGTAATGAACAGGAATTGGATTCATGGAACGAACAGTTAGCAAGTTTCGGAACTGAAATTATCAACTATAGAAAAAAGTTTGTAAGCTTTTTGAATCAGAATCTATCCGAGGTTTATACTAGTATTTCTAAGTTTCACCGAACAATAGAATTGGTTTACGAAACACTCGCAGGGGATACTGAAGAAGAAATCTTAAAGTCATACCGCGCAGAATTAGAGAAACATCGAGCTAGGGAACTTGCTTCAGGCCTAAGCCTCGTAGGTCCTCATAGAGACGACTTTTTCTTAAAGAGTGAAGGATTGTTCTTAGTCTCATTCTCGTCTCGTGGTGAGCAGCGTAGTCAAATTCTTTCACTAAAAATTCTTGAACTTGAATATTTAACCAAAGATGGAAACCCACCAATTTTACTTCTCGACGATGTTTTAAGTGAATTAGATGATACAAGAAGAACCTTCTTATTAAAGTACTTACAAGGAAAATTTCAAACCTTTATAACAACCACACATCCATTAGAAATGGTCGGACAACACGTAACACTTAGCCCAGCGAGTGCTGAAGTAGAACAAGAAGAAGTCGGACAACAATAATTTTAAAACCCGTCACTTAACGGGTTTTAAAATTATTAATCTACCCCGATTTGTGCGGCCGCACAAATCGGGGTAAGAAACTTGAGGAATTGTTTATAAAAACTTTTTGTATTCAGAATGATCACTAAGTATTTTTATCAGAGCCTTTAATTCTTCAGTGTTGTTTTTGTCAGCAATTAGTAATGCTTCTGGTGTATTAACAATAATATGGTTTTTTAATCCCAGTCCAGTTACAATTTGCTTTGGGTTATAGTTATAGATTAGCGTGCCTGAGGTGTTGTGTGTAGCTACTTTTCCAAGAAACAAGTTATCATTTTCCATAGACTGAATATCTTTAATCACAGCCCATCTCCCAATATCAGCCCATCCAAAATCTCCAACCAACATTTTTAACTGCTTAGGATCTTTACGAAGAATGTCTTCAAAGTCAAAAGCTTCGAGCTGGGGGTAGTACTTTTTAATCATCATTGACTGCTTAGGTGTTCCGATGAAGGGTTTGATCTTCATTAGTATCTCAAAAGACCTCGGATAATAGTGGTGGTAAAGAGAGAGAATGTGAGCACCACTACTGATAAAGTAACCAGTGTTCCAAAAATAATCTCCAGACTTTAGAAAGTTAACCGCCTGCTTAGAAGTTGGTTTGTCAGTGAATTTTTGGACAGATAATAATTCACCACCACTTTTTTTTGTTTGAATATAACAAAACGCAGGACTCGGATTTGTAGGTTTTACACCAACCGCAATGATTTGATCTGGACTAACCTTTACAATCTTCCCAGCAGAGGAGAGCGTGTTTAAATATAATTTCGGATTTGCAATATGGTCGTCGCTCCAAACTGTCGCAAAAACATCATCTGAAGATTTGCTTTGCATGATAAGTACGGCTAAACCAAGCGCTGGTCCACGGTTTTTTCTTAAAGGCTCTAATGAAAAATTAGAAACAGGAACTTGTGGTAACTGCTTCTTTATCATTGGTGCGTACTGTTGATTTGTTGCTATAAAAACCTGACTAGGTTTAAACCTAGATTTCAATCTTCCAAAAGTTTGTTCGAGAAGAGTTTTATCACCAACAAGTTTTAAAAACTGTTTAGGTTTATTAGCTCTGCTGGCTGGCCAAAGTCTTGTACCTTGACCTCCAGCGAAAATAATTACATTCATAGTTAGTTATTTTTATTCTTCTTCCTTTGTTCGTATAGAGTAAGAATTACGCTTGCAACTTTTTTTGGATGATGGATTTTATCAAACTCAAACCTTTCTTTAGCACCAGCGGTTTGAATATATACAGTTCCATAATCAAGAATATTTCCGAAAATTCCAATCGTCTCGCTGGTTACATCTTCAATTGCATCTAAATTAAGTTCGGACACTTCATGCTTAAGAAGTCCGTGTTGATCGATGTCCACCAAACGGCGTTCCGTAACGATTCCTAAATTTAAATAATATAATACCCAAATTAGAAACAGTGCCAATAATAATCCCATGTAATAAACTTGTAGCACTAAACTTATTATTGCCTGTGACTGAGAATCATTAAATAACTCTCTAGCGTCAATAAATAGAAGACGAATTATAATTGGAAGGAGCATCAGTAGTCCTACAATAGAAAACTTTACTGCGAGACGAAACCAGTGTTCACGAAAAACAAGATACACCTTCTCGTTTGGTTGTTGACTAGGGAAAAGTTTCTTTGGCATATTAAAAAGCTAATTGAAGGGTTATAAAAGCACCTATAAAACTGAGTAAAAACACTCCAGAATACGCTAGGCTAGCGAAGATGGCAATTGCTGGGGTTCTACCGTATTTAATCAAAATATAAATAGCTAGGAGCGAGAGGAAAGTAAAAGCCCCTACAGAAACATAGAACAATATATTAACTATTAATGAGACAATGTTTTCTGGCATGAGATTAAAAGATTTTATTTTCCTTATTTGTTATACCCAAATGCTTGTAGGCGAGATCAGTAACTTGCCTTCCTTTAGGAGTTCTAATCATAAACCCAGAACGAATTAAGAAAGGTTCGTGCACATCTGAAATAGTGTCAGTTTCTTCACCTGTCGCGGCAGCGATTGAGTTCACTCCAACCGGACCACCCCCAAAAGACTCAATAATTACTGTTAGGATCTTACGATCATGTTTATCTAAACCAAATTCATCGATGTCGAGCAGGGCCAGGCTTTCTGATGCGTGTTTTGTGTTGATTTTATCATGACCAGAGACTTGAGTGTAGTCACGAACCCTCTTTAGCAATCGATTCGCAATTCGGGGGGTGAATCTACTGCGGCGGGCAATCAAATTTTTAGCTTCAGGGGCTAATTCCGTGTTTAAGATTTTTGCTGAGCGCTCAATAATTTTTTCCAAGTCTTCAGTGGTGTAATAGTCTAGGTGATAGACCAGTCCAAATCTATCACGAAGAGGTGCAGACACTAAACCGATTCTCGTAGTGGCACCAATTAGTGTGAACCGGGGGAGTTCCATGCGTACACTACGAGCGCCAGGTCCTTTGCCAATCATAATATCTAATACCCTGTCTTCAAGGGCAGGGTAGAGAACTTCTTCAATAACTTTATTTAAACGGTGGATCTCATCAATGAACAAAACATCCCCTTCACTAAGGTTTGTGAGAAGTGCCGCTAAGTCCCCAGCGCGTTCGATAGCAGGGCCAGAAGTGGTTTTAATATTTGAACCAAGTTCTTTCGCGATAATATGTGCAAGAGTTGTTTTACCTAAACCGGGTGGGCCGTAGAGTAAAACATGCTCTATCGGCTCTTTCCTCATTCCCGCTGCCTTGATGACGATACTTAGATTATCTTTTAATTGTTGCTGTCCAACAAACTCTTCAAAAATTTGTGGCCTGATACTAGTTTCAAATACCCCCTCCTCAATAGAAGAGTCATTATTTAATATTGTTTCGACATCACTAGATTGAATCATTTGGCTCTATATTATTTGCAGGATTGGTTGGTGGTGGAGTTAGTGATGGTGTTGTAGTAGGAACTTCTTGATTAGGGTTAGGTGTTGCAGGCGCTTCTGGGTTAGGTACGAATTCTTCACGTTTTTGGAACAATTCGGGAGGTTTATAGTTCGAACTAAAAGTATTTGTTTCAGTCTTACCATTTTTGGTTACAGTTCGAGTCCAGCTAGCCTTCATTGCTCCGTTAGCCTGGCGGTCGAAAGTAATCGGCTGATTTAATTTAACTTCGCGGCCATCGCGAGTACCGTAGAAATCAAAAATTAAAATATCACTACCTTTAAAATATGGCCAGACGAGAATGCTAGAACCTGTATCGTTAGTGAATTTGATATCAATCACACCAGGGTAAATAGTTGCATCTGTTCCTTGAGGAGCATAATACTGAACAGCGTAAGAATGATTACGCCTTTGAGTTATTGGTAGGCCTGCATGCATGGCTGCCCTAAAAGTGGTTGAGGATACCTGGCACAAACCACCGCCTAATTCAGGAATGGTTTCATAGCCTTTTATTACAAGCTCCGGGAGAAACCCTTCACTTGCTTCAACTGGACCAAGGTGTTTGTTGAAACTGAATTCTTCACCAGGTTTGATAATAATTCCCTTCATTTTATTCATACCAACTCGTATGTTGTGACGTCTGTTTGCAGGGCTCCCGGTAAACTTGGATTCACCACGACCGATCAGTTCTGTGATTCCAAGGTCATTAAGTTCTGATAAGCTGCGACTAGGCTGAGCGGTTTTAATAGAAAGCTCTAAATTATTCTGACCTAATTCTAACCCTTGCAAAATCTTTAGGGTACTTTGATATCTATCGATCTGCTTACCAATTACTGGTGGGACAAAATGGGTTGCATAACCATTTTTTATGGTTAGCTCAGGGTCTTTTGATTCTGTATTTACTGAACTAGCAGCTTGTTTGGTCCAGGCATAAACTTTCGCAGGGTCATATTTGTAATTTCGGGTTTCTGGGGTAAACCCTTCTTTGGCAAGATAGCCATACATCACATAATCTTTTATGTTCCATTGTCCGGATTTCACCATTGAAAAAACCGGTAAAGAAAATTCGCCAGCCCACTCATTTTTAAGAGAATTAGGAACAGTGACCACTGTTGTGTCTGCGTAGGAGGTTACGGGGTCGTAGGTTGGTACCGGAGGAGGTAGGGGAGAGGCACCAATTTTTATTACTGGCCATACAAAAAATAAGCCAGTGACAACCAGTATTGCGACAGGGTATTTTACAAATAAAAAGCTATTTTGCATCGCGAGTAAATTTAAATAATAGTGCTTCTTTTGGCAGTTGATCAAGAATTTTATCTGCCCACTCGATTACCGTAATCGTTTCGGGGTGTCCCCAGTATTGTTCAACGCCAAGACTTTTTACTTCAGAAAAATTATTTGTTCGGTAAAGATCAAGGTGGTAAAGCCAGAGCGGTTTATCTTCTTTGTTTTTTGTGGTGGTTTGATACTGCTGCATCATCACGAAGGTTGGGCTAGTGATAGTGCTTCTTACACCCAACGCTTTTCCTAGCGCTTTGGTGAAAGTAGTTTTCCCGCTCCCTAAGTCACCAATTAACGCTAAGACTTCACCTCCGTGTAAGGCTTTAGCTAATTTATTGGCTTCTGTCTCTGCTTGGCTTAAACGGACGTTTTTCATAAACTGTGTCTATATATTACCGTAAAATAACGATATTGACCATTTTTCTAAAACTGGGTATATTGATTAACTATGTTCAAATGTAAGTAAATTATGGAAACTGAAATTACCCAAAAAATTGATTCAGCTATCAAACCGGCTCAAAAAATAGCCATAATTTTACCTGAAAGAATAGGAGTAGATGCTTTGGTCTCTGCTTTGGCTCTTTCACGAAAACTTCAGTTAGACGGAAAATCTACGCAAATCTATTCAAGTGCCAAAAAACTTCCTAAACTGGCTTTCTTAGCTGAGCATCAAAAAATCCTTCAAAATTTTTCTTCTTCTGATGAGTTTACGATTAGGGTTAGCGGATCAAAGGTTAAGCCCAAACAATTGCGTTATGAAAAAGAAGGTGACGATCTACTGATTTTCTTAACCCCAGAAACTGGACACATTGATGAAAGTGATATTGAGTTATTACCTCAAGCAACAGGTTACGATTTGTTGATTATCATTGGCGCGGTGAGTTTGGAAAAATTAGGGGCACTTCATTCAAAACATCCAGAGTTGTTTTTCAACACACCAAAAATAGTAATTAATAATCAGCTCGAACAAGAATACTTTGGTTCGATTAATTGGGTGGAGAGCAGTGCATCGTGTTTGAGTGAGCAAGTTGCTGAGTGGTTAACATCAGACGATAGATTATTAAAAGAAGATTTAATTAGCACAGGATTACTCGCAGGGATTATTGATGCAACACAAAGTTTTCGAGATCCAAAAACAACACCGCAAACCTTGGCGGTGTCCGCTCGTTTAGTTAATGCCGGAGCACGCAGACAAGATATCATTCAACATTTATTTAAAACTAAATCGTTTAATTTATTACAACTATGGGGAAGGGCGCTTGCGCGAATCAAAACTATCCCGGAACAAAAAATGTTGTACACACTAATTACCGAACAAGATTTTATAAAAACAGAATCAACCATTGAGTTGTTGCCACAAGTTTTACAAGAGTTAGTAACCATGGCGAGTACCTATCAACTAATTGCAGTGGCGGCAAAATCGAAAGAGGGTGTTCAGGTTTATCTTGCAGGACGCCCTCATATTAAGCTTCGCAGATTAGCAAAAGACCTTGATGAGAATATCGAAGCAGTGCTCGAGCCTCTAAACAGCCATTTCTATTTTGTGCAAATTGATTTGGCAAATCAAAACCTGGAACAAGTCGAAGAGATGATTTCTAAGTTAAAGCTAACTGGTATATAATAGAAGAGACAGTTTTACAAATGAAACCAAAATAAAAATGGCAAGTTTTCTATCGAACAATCCAGCTGGGCTTACCCGAGCTTTAGATGACCAGAAACGGCAAATTGAAGAGAATCAAGCTCAGCATACCGCGGCGATTCACCATTTGCCGTATTTGAAAATGCAGAACTTCCCTTTAGATTTGAACTCTTTAGCGCTTTTACCAGTTGAACAGGCTAAGGCTTCCGAAAGTGTACCATTTTTTAAAGAAGGGAAAGAGCTTAAAATTGCGACCACAAATCCAAATAACCAGCTGTTCAAGGAGTTAAAAAAACAGTTTGAGTCGAAGTATAAAATTACGGTATATTTTGTTTCTAAAAGTAGCTTTAATCATACAATCAGTTTTTACGACAAAGTTGTAATCCCAACTTCTAAGTTTTCAGAAACGATTCATATTCAAGACGGTGAAAACTACCCCGAAAAACTTAACGCAATAAATGATTCAACTATGTCCGCTACAGAAGTATTGACTATTTTATTTGGGTCAGCTGTATTGCGGGGATCTTCAGATATTCATTTTGAGCCTGAAGACCATCTACTTAAAGTGCGTTTCCGTGTCGACGGTGTTTTGCATGACGCAGTAGTTTTAAAAAAGAGTTGGCAGAAAGTTTTAACTTCAAGATTAAAGTTGATGGCGCGATTAAAATTGAACGTGGAGAACGAAGCGCAAGACGGACGAATTACAATCTTAAATAATAAACAAGAGTTAGATGTTCGTGTTTCAGTTTTGCCTTCAAGTTTTGGTGAAGCTGTTGTATTAAGACTTTTGGGAATCGGTGCTGTTGATGTAAGCATTAGCGAACTAGGTTTAACAGGAAAAGCTTTAGAAGTAATTCAAACCCAACTTCATAAAGCAAACGGAATGATTATTACAACCGGACCAACTGGTAGTGGTAAGACCACGACCCTCTATTCATTTTTAAGAGAACTTAATCAACCTGGTGTAAAAATAATTACACTCGAAGACCCTGTTGAATATAAAGTTGAAGGTATACAACAAACTCCGGTTGACCATCACGTTGACTTCAGTTTTGTAAAAGCATTACGAGCTGTGTTAAGACAAGATCCAGATGTTGTGATGGTTGGAGAAATCCGGGACCCAGAAACAGCAGAGACTGCTTTGCAAGCTGCGCTCACAGGACACATTGTGTTGTCCACGCTGCACACTAACGATGCAGCCGGTGCAGTTCCTCGATTAATTACAATGGGTGTAAAGCCTTTTGTTATTGCTCCAGCTTTAAACGCTATAATTGCTCAACGTTTGGTGAGACGGCTTTGTACAAGTTGTATGGAAAAAACAGAACTGGATGCACCGACTCTAGAAAAAGTAAATGGTCTTTTGTCTGAGATTCCAAAAAACAGTGAAGTCGAAGTTCCTAAGGATTTAGTATTCTATACAAGCAAGGGCTGTGCTCAATGCGGAGGACTTGGTTATAAGGGCCGAATGGGAATTTACGAGATAATCGAGGTGACCGACAAAATGAAAGAGCTAATATTAACAGAGCCTTCCGGTTTGGCTGTTAAGAAGCTAGCCACAGAGCAAGGTAGTTTAACGATGATTCAGGACGGGCTTATAAAAGCCACTCAAAAAATTACCGATGTCCACGAAGTATTCCGGGTCGCTGGCTAGATAATATCCAAATTAGCCAACAAAACAGCCAATTCTGGCTGTTTTTAGTATTGACAAATGGACTGATTTATAGTACAATTTAATGTTTTGTGGTCAGAATCGTGAATGTTCACGCTTTTGCTCAGAATTCACTGAGTGAGAAAAAGCTACTATACAACAAAATTTGGAGGATAATTATGCAAAAGATTTTTAGATTCGTAGTGTTGGCGTCGTTTTTTGTCGCTATGCTTTCCACGATCGGTTTCGGCCAATCTATGGCGGCGGGAGCAAAAATGCTCCCTGAGTCAGAAAAGAAAGCCCTGGTAGAGGGATACGAGCGCGGCGACTTTGCCGTCACAAGCTCGATCCCGACCCAATTCACTTTCATGATGGCAGGCGACTTTCGGGTCGGCGCCACCGTCTATGCGAGAAACACAACCCTCGTCAAGAGCGAGGTTACCGTGATAGGCGTTAGAAGGTATCCAAACGCTCCCGCGCAGTATCTGCAAGCAATGCAGATCGCGGGGAATGTTCCTGAGGGGGCCGTGTGGTACGCTCTTGAAGAAGGAAGAAAAGCTCTGTGGAATGAGGACGGCGGAATCGTTACGTACGAAGTCCTCGTGTTTAGTGGCGGTTCCGTGACCGTGTTTCGTACGGAAAGGGACTATTCGAACTATGATGCTTTCAATCGTGCTCAACGATTCATAACCGGCGGAAATTCTGTTTATGATTCGAGCGGCAATCTAACCGTGTATCTGTTTGGAAATTTTTCCGGGCAGGTATCTGTGATAATTCGCAACGAAAACGGTTGGGAATGGGCTGTGCCGATGAAGGCTATTACAAGCAACAACTTCATGGTCACAATCAATATGGCCGCGGTTCAGTATTTTGAAAAGTACGGTGATATCCAAATTGCCGTCGTCAACGGCAATCGAGCATCGGATCAATACACTATGCGAATCAACCGGTTCAACCAGAGTCTGGTTGAAAAGGAGAATTTGCTCCATCAAAAAATGGTCGAGATTTACTCGCCAAAATAATCTTTCAAATCAGCCCCGCGATTCATTTCGCGGGGCGCTTTTTTTATGTCTTAAAAACAGCTAAACTAAATATACTTATGGCTAAAAAAACACATAATTCACGCTATTTATTAATCGATGGAAACGCTTTGGTCCATCGCGGTTTTCACGCAATTCCAAGTCTTTCTACCAAATCTGGCGAACCAACGAATGCAGTTTATGGCTTTACCATGATTTTGCTTAAAGCGATTAAAGACCTGAAGCCTACTCATATCGCTTGCAGTTTTGATTTGAAAGGCCCGACTTTCCGACATCAAGAATACGCAGAGTACAAAGCTCATCGAGTTTCTGCACCAGACGAACTTTATGAGCAATTTGATCGTGTCAAAGAAGTAGTTCGTGCGCTCAACATTCCAATTTATGAAATTGAAGGATTTGAAGCGGATGATGTTTTAGGAACTATGGCTAAACAAATTTGCGAACACAACAAGAATGAATGTGATGTAATGATAGCAACAGGTGATTTGGACACACTTCAACTAGTGAACAAATGTGTAAAAGTTTACACGCTTCGCAAAGGTTTAACCGACACAACTATTTACGATGAAGCAGCAGTAGAAGAACGATACGGACTCACGCCACCTCAAATGATTGATTACAAAGCATTGCGTGGCGACCCCTCCGATAACATCAAAGGCGTAAAAGGAATCGGTGAAAAAACTGCCGGTGATTTAATAAAGGAATTTGGCAGCCTGTCCGAATTATACAAAGCGATAAAATCTGGCAAAGACTTGGGCGACAAAATCAAACCACGACCCCTAAAACTTCTTATAGAAGGCGAAGAAGATGCGCGCATGAGCTATATGCTTTCTACTATTATTACCGAGGTCCCAATTGAAGTGAACATTCCCCCGTACGAATTTACTTCATCTCACTTAGACGGAATCATGAGTATTTTCCAAGAGCTTGAATTCCGCAGTTTGCTAGATAAACTGCCAAAAAATTATATCCCTCAAAAAGAAGTTGTTGAACAAAAAACACCAACTTCTAGCGGGGCAATCGGTAAGCAGGACTATCAATTAATTGAGAGTATTTCCAAACTTGGGCCGGTTTTAAAGAAGTTGGCTAAGCAAAAGGAATTCGTAATTGATTCCGAAACAGATCAATTGAATCCAATCGATGCAAAAGTAATTGGCATTTCATTGTGCTGGGAAGAAGGAGAGGCTTACTACGTTACCGCAGATGTGATTTCTGAAAGCAAAGAACTTCAAGCAATATTGGCAGATCCAAAAATTGGAAAAATTGGTCAGAACATTAAATACGATATTCAAACTTTAGCTAACTCTGATTGGAAGCTTAGTCCAGCTATATTCGACACAATGCTTGCTTCATATCTATTGGATGCAGGAACGCGCCAACATTCTTTAACCAACCTTGCTTTCAATCGTTTTGGTTATCAGATGCAACCAATCGAAGATTTGATTGGAAAGGGCAAAGGTCAAATATCGATGCGTGATGTACCAGTCGAAAAAGTTTCTTGGTACGCTGCTGAAGATGCGGATATTACTTTCAGGTTAAAAGAATTATTGGCGAGAGATTTAAAAGAAGAAGGGTTGTTGAAAATCTTTGAAGAAATTGAAGTCCCACTTGTTCCTGTGCTGGCAAGAATGGAACGATGGGGGATTAAGGTAGACGCATCTTTACTTGAAAAACTTTCTAAACAAGCCGCGAGTGAATTAACAGACTTAGAATCTGAAATTTATAAGCAGGCAGGTGAAAAGTTTAATATCAACTCGCCAAAACAACTTCAAGAAATTTTGTACGAAAAACTAGAACTTACAGCTGGTAAGAAAAATAAGACCGGTCGTTCCACAGCGGCAGGTGAATTAGAAAAACTTCGCGATGACCACCCGATAGTTGATTTGATATTGAAGTACCGCGAACTCTCCAAGTTACAGTCGACGTACCTTGAAGCTTTACCAAAGTTGGTTAACGCTAGAACCAACCGAATTCACACCAATTACAATCAAACAATTGCGGCTACGGGCAGGCTTTCTTCAATTGATCCAAATCTGCAGAACATTCCTGTTAAAGGAGATGGATTAGGTAGTCAAATCCGCCAGGCTTTCGTGGCCGAAGACGGTTTCAATTTAGTTGCATTAGATTATTCTCAGATTGAATTGCGCATCGTTGCTCATTTGGCAAAAGATAAAAATATGAGCGACGTGTTCTTAAATAACGGAGATATCCATACTCGTACAGCTAGTGCTGTATTTGAAGTCTCAGAAGACAAAGTTACACCCGACATGAGGCGAGACGCGAAAGTTATTAACTTTGGTATTTTATACGGACTGTCGAGTTTTGGATTGTCTGCGAGAATTAGTGAAGTTAGTCAGGGTAGCGCGAAAGATTTTATCGATAAATATTTTGAAGCATACCCAGAGGTTTATGCTTTCTTAGAAAAGACAAAAATGCAAGTTCGCGAAAACGCGTTTGTTACCAACGAGCTTGGCAGAGTTCGGAAGTTTCCGGAAATTAAATCTTCGCAGTATTTCATCAGACAAGCTGCGGAGAGGGCGGCTGTCAATTTTCCTATCCAAAGCATGAATGCAGATATTATCAAAAAAGCGATGATAGAAATTCACGAGCTTATTCTTGGTCACGATGACGAGATTCGCATGCTGCTTCAAGTACATGACGAATTAGTTTTTGAAATCAAACAAGGTGAAGAAAAAAAGTGGATCAAAAAACTGAAACCAATTATGGAAAATTCTATTAAACTTTCAGTTCCAATTATTGTTGAGGCCAAGAGCGGGCCGAACTGGGGAGAGATGGAAAAGCTTTAAATATATTTGCTATACTCAAAATATCATTAACTGGAGAAACTATGAACAAACAAACTATGGCCATTATTGGCGTAATTGTGGTGTTAGTCGCTGGATTCTTTATTTGGAGAAACCAAGGCAGCGATAGCAACCAAGTGAGCGGCGACCGCATCACTGGTAGTAATAGTCTAAGTTCTTTACTTGGGATGGGTAAGAATTTGGTTTGTACTTTTGACTACGCTGATGAGTCAGGTGAACAGAAGGGAACCGTTTATATTGCTGGCGAAAAAATGAGCGGAGAATTTACTATTACCGATAGTGAAGGTTCTGTTCAGACAAGCATCATTCGTGATGACGAATATCAATACCTCTGGGGTGACGGTATGGAACAGGGAGTTAAGTTTAAACTTTCAGCGATGTCGGAGTTAGAAGGTGAAGCGACAACCCCAACAGAAACAGAAGAAAGCGTTGATTTGGATCAACAATATAATGTTGACTGTGATAATTGGAGAGTCGATGATTCCAAGTTTGTTCCACCAAGCAATGTTGAGTTCATGGATTATTCAGCACAAGCTGAAGCTACTGCAAGCATGATGCAGTCTTTGCCTGAAGCAGGTGCTCCACAAATGGACGCTTCGATCTGTGATCAAGTACCAGCAGGTCCAGCCCGCGACCAATGTATTGCATCTTTGCAAAGATAAAGTTTTCTACCCCGATTTGTGCGGCCGCACAAATCGGGGTAGAGGATAAAATAAGAAAGCACCCTCGCGCTGAGGGTGTTTTTTAGATCCCGGATCGAGTCCGGGATTGCTAAATCAAACAGAAACCCCGGCCAAAGAGCCGGGGCCTAAGTTTATTTAGATAGCTTAGCGATTGCTTTAGAAAGACGAGACTTGCGTCGAGCAGCTGTGTTTTTGTGGAGAACATTCTTCTTCACAGCTTTATCAATTGCAGACATGGCTTTCTTTAAGTTTTCACTTGCTGCAGCTGCATCACCGCTAGAAATATCTTGGCGAGTTGCTTTGACTGCAGACTTATACTTTGACTTGGTGCGCAAGTTAATAACTTGGCGGCGACGGGATTGTCGCATGGCTTTTTTAGCCGAACTAGTATTTGGCATATAGTGTGAAAATTTCGAGATAATAGTTTATAAATTGATGCTCATACTTCACCTTCGAGACACAAAGACAAAGCAATAACTTTGCTATTCTAACAACTTTCTGCGATTTTGGCAATAGTAAAAGCGGCTGTGGGAGCCGCTTGGGTTTAGTGGCGTTTGCTTAGCGAGATACTGAGTATTGTTGCGCATGCACCTACGGTAGCAGTTAATAGGACCATCACTACTTTATAACAGTAGTAAACAGTGATAACCACACCGAGGATTACAGCGAGAACAAAAAGCAAGACCGTTGGAAAGTGTAAATACATTCCTTTGCCTCCTTGACCAGAATGGACTAATAATACAATACATTTTGAAACTGGTCAATTACTTCACATTCTTCATTTTCTGAAGTTGTTTTAGTTCTGTAATTTTGTCGCGAATTTCGGCAGCCAATTCAAACTCAAGATTAAGAGAAGCTAGCTCCATTTGCTCATTTAGCTCGTCGATAAAGAGTTTCATCTCATCTTTACTTAACTTGCCCGGATCAATGTTGACCTTGTCGATGGTTGCTAGCTGTTCCTTTTTGCCTGCTAAACGTGACTCAGCGATCTTCTTGATAATGCTTTCCGGCGTAATCCCGTGCTTGGAATTATAATCCTCTTGAATTTTTCTTCTACGCAAAGTTTCGTCGATGGCGCGTTGCATAGAGCCGGTGATTCTGTCCGCATACATAATTACTTGACCGTTAAGATGTCTCGCGGCTCTTCCCATAATCTGCATGAAAGCTGTTTCGCTTCGCAAAAACCCTTCTTTGTCTGCATCCAAAATTGCAACCAACGAAACTTCTGGTAAGTCCAGCCCTTCACGCAATAAATTGATTCCAACGATGACATCATAGACACCAAGTCGCAAATCGCGGAGCGTTTCTAGTCGGTCGAATGTTTCGACCTCGGAATGAAGGTACTGAGCTTTAATTCCAGCCTCTACAATATACGCGGTTAGTTCCTCGGCCATGCGTTTCGATAAAGTCGTAACTAAAACGCGTTCGTTTTTGGCGACACGGATTTTTATTTGTTGGAGCAGATGATCGACCTGATTTTCGATTGGTTGGATTTCGATCATCGGATCAAGCAGTCCGGTTGGTCTGTTGATTTGTTCTACAGTTGTGATGTTGCGTAGCTCTTCTGGAGAAGGCATCGCTTTCTTGGTTTTGGTTATAAACTCATTTTCAACCAAACTTTTTTGAAGTTCGTAAGGACCTGGAGTCGCCGAAACATAAACTGCTTGAGTAATTTTTTGTTCGAACTCGTCAAACTTCAGCGGACGGTTGTCTAGAGCGCTTGGAAGGCGGAAACCGTAATTAACTAAAGTCTCTTTACGACTGCGATCGCCCTTATACATCGCGCCGATTTGAGGAATAGTTTGGTGTGATTCGTCGATAAACAGTAAAAAATCATCGGGGAAATAATCAATCAATGTAGAAGGGGGTTCGTCCGCAGAACGTCCATCCATGTGTCTGGAATAGTTTTCAATACCCGCAACAAAACCTGTGTTCGACATCATCTCTAAGTCAAAGTTAGTGCGTTGTTCTAATCGAGCAGCTTCCAAAACCTTCCCTTCTTTTTTCAGTTTTTTTAGCTGTTCCTTTAATTCGTCACGAATTTTATCCAAGGCAATCTGCATTTTCTCTTCGGTAGTCACGAAATGTTTTGCTGGGAAGATTTTTACTTTAGACATCTCTTCTAGTGTCTCACCAGAAATCATATGGCGACGCTGAATTTGTTCTAGCTCGTCACCGAAGAAGCGTAATGTGATTACAGTGTCTTCAGAGGCTAAAACGATTTCTAAAGTATCTCCCTGCGCGCGATAAGTTCCGCGTTTTAAATCGTAATCGTTTCGGCTGTATTGCAAATCGGTTAAACGGCGAAGAAGTTTATCTCGCTTGTAACTTTTCTTGGTATGAAGCTCGAGTGATAAATCTAAATAATCAGCCGGATTTCCCAAACCGTAAATACAAGAAACTGATGCCACAATTAAAACATCAGAGCGCGACATCAATGAAGTCGTTGCAGCGTTTCTTAAGCGATCAATTTCTTCATTAATCTGAGTATCCTTTTCAATGTAAGTATCGGAGCGGGGAATGTACGCTTCCGGTTGATAGTAATCGTAGTAAGAAACAAAATAGTGAATCGCATTATCTGGAAAAAACTCTTGAAATTCACTGGCGAGTTGAGCGGCTAAAGTTTTGTTGTGGCACATCACCAAAGTTGGCTTCTGAATTTTGTTCACAACATTAGCCATGGTGAAAGTTTTTCCAGAGCCAGTTACACCAAGAAGAGTTTGATGTTTGTAGCCAGCTTCAAGAGAGCTTATCAGTTTACCGATAGCTTGGGGTTGGTCGCCAGCCGGTTGATACTTAGTTTCTAATTTAAACTTCACTATATATATATTCTTAATTCACGAACACCTCTCTATTATATAGAACACGGGCAAAAGAAAAAACCGCCGGAGCGGTTTGAGGCTAAGTTGCGCCCTAAGCTTTTTTGCTGTCTGAGCTGTGTTTACTAACATTTGCTGGGGACGTTACCCAAAGAGCAATCCCGGCGAGTATAATCACGGCCAGAACAGCATCGGCTATATAGCTCTCTGAATAATAGTAGTAATAGGCCAACGCGGTTCCTGATGGAAACATCATTAGTATGTCCGCAATGGACAAGTAAATTTTGTCATACTGGAAACCTCTCCGGAAACTTTCCCAGATATCACCCTCTCTCCTCAAGAAAGCTCCCATGCGGTGCACCAGAGTTTCGAGCCGAACAATTGTACCTAACTTTGCAATGATGAAAAAGGGAATCCAGAAAAGGAATGCGGGAAGCTGGGTAATGCTGTGGGCAATGGAAAGCCCAACACAGATAAGAGAAATCAACAGTGCCACACTTTTGTGCCACCGATCATTTGCAAGCATCTCACCTCGATAGGACGACTGTAAATTAGTGTTCATATTTCCTCCAAAATATTGTATTAGTAGAACTCGGAATAATAACTCAAGTTGTCGTTGTAGTCAAGGTTAAGAAAAAACCGCCGGAGCGGTTTGGGAGAAGGGCGAAGCACAGATACAGTGCAATCAGAAAGACTGCTAGGACTTCAGGACCAACTTCGAATTGTCTGGCCGGTAGATTTTCAGGAGGCGGTTGCAGGGCTGCGAAACTTCCAGTCGATACTGGTGGTATAGGTGCTACGGCGTGCTGCCCATTCTTTCCGTCTTTGTTCTTTGGTCTGGGGTCGGTTTTCGGATCGTGATACATAGATTTCCTCCTCAGAAAAATTAGCAAAACAGAAAAATATCATAACTGATAGTACTTCACTTGTAAAGGTGTGGATGGTATAATTTTCCTATGTCCGAGGTAATAATTGTAAAAAACCTTAAAAAAACCTATCCTCTCCCAAGAAAGAATCGCAAAAATGGCGAGACTTCTTTTGATGCTGTGAAAGGCACTAATTTTTCTGTAGAGCAGGGAGAGATTTTTGGAATCTTAGGGCCAAACGGTGCTGGAAAGACAACTACCTTAGAAATTATTGAAGGGCTCACAGTACAAACTTCTGGTACAGTTTCGGTCTTAGGTCTGGATAACATCAAAGACTCTTCTAAAATTAAACAACAAATCGGTGTTCAGCTTCAATCTAGCGACTATCTTCCATCAATGAGCCTTGAGGAGTTACTTCACTTGTTCGCAGGGCTATATGGCAAGACGGCTGATATTGAAAAATTGCTTGGCTTTGTGAATCTAGAAAACAAACGTCATTCTCAAGTGAAAGATTTGTCTGGTGGCCAAAAGCAAAGATTTTCTTTAGCCTCTGCTTTAGTGAATGATCCAAAGATTTTATTTTTAGACGAACCAACAACAGGACTTGATCCACGTGCAAGACGCGACGTCTGGGATTTAGTTCGCAAAGTTAACGAGCAAGGGATTACTATTGTACTCACAACTCATTATATGGAGGAAGCGGAGTATCTTTGTCAGCGCGTAGCAATTATGGACTCGGGGAATATTTTAGCAATTAACAATCCTAAAAAACTTATTGAGGATTTATCTCATACCACTCAAATATCTTTTCTCACCGAAAAAGAAGTTGATCCAAAAATATTTTCCAGTATTTCTGACATCGAAAAACTATATAACAACTATCCAAAAGTAGTTATCGAAATTAAGTCTTTGGATATTATTGGTGATGTGGTTAAAACTTTGCAAGAGAAGAAAATTTCTTTTAGTAGCTTCACTATAAAAACAGCTAGCTTGGAAGATGTGTATTTAGACTTAACAGGTAAAGTTTACGAAGATTAATTTTATGAATCTATCCTTCCTACAACTACTGAAAATGAATTTGCGATTAATTTACCGCAACCCAACAGGGATGTTTTTCACTTTGGTGATGCCGCTAATCTTGTATACTGCTTTATCTATTTTGCCGATTGGTCGCGTTCTCGGTAGCGAAGTAAGTTATTCTGATTTTGTCTTGCCAGGAATCATCGCGCTTACAATTATGCAAGGCGGAATATACGGATTAGCTTATTGGTTTATCGATTTGAAATCACGTAATGTGATAAAGCGTTTCTTAGTCACACCGCTGAAAAAATCAGAGTTCATTGCGAGTGTTTTAATTAGCAGAATTATAATTGCTTTACTCCAATTAATACTCTTAAGCATTATAGGTTGGTGGTTTTTTGGTGCAACGATTAGTGGAAACATAATTTTTGCACTTGGCTTCGCAGCACTCGGCTCAGCAATTTTCCTATTACTTGGATTAATCATCACAACTTTTGCAGACACTTATGAAGCAGCTGCACCAATCACTGCAGCGATTGGCTTACCACTCACATTTTTAGGAAATATTTTTTATCCTATTTCGTCATTACCATCAGGATTAAGAACGCTAGCAGAAATACTACCAATTACGTATTTAGTTGACGGCATTAGAAGCGTTTATCTAAACAGCGGTTCTTGGTCTGATTGGGGCACTGATGCAGGAATGCTTTTGATTTGGCTTGTCATAATGATTGTATTAAATTTGTGGTTATTCAGGCTTAGGTCTTAGTATTGACGTAAGTCTCTATATTTAGTACAATCTAAAGTTAGAAATATACGAATGGAGGAAACTAGAAATGGCAGTTGTGGCATTGGTTAGCTTTTTGCTTTTTGCTCTTACGATTGAGAGAGGGTGGGTAGGTAATTATATCGCCTATAGTTCGTTAGGCATCTCCCTGGGATGTGCTTTGGCAGAAGGTTTAAGAAGGTCTTTGTATCAACTCAATGTAGTAAACATTGTTTTTTCATTTGCCCCAGTGCTGTTTCTATTTAGTCCTCACATTTACGGTCTAAACTTTGTAAGCGAGGTATACTATGGTACCATCTTTCTTACAACCTTGCTTGGGTTCTTCATTTGGACCCTTTATGTTTTCGAAAACTTTTGTAATAGAGTAGTCGAGGGAATGAACGATTTTACACAGCACATTAGTCGAGGAGGGTGATAAGGATTTGCAGCTCGGTTTGAAAAGACTAGCGACAAGCTGCAAATAAAACGCGAAGGCTTTAGGGCTTTCGCGTTTTTTTCTTTGCTTTAGTAATTTTAGGCTTGGCCCCGTAGTGTAGTGTGAATTTCTGGGGGAGCTTAATTTCGGTAAATTTGGATAAATCTTCGGGCAGTTTTGATTTGGGTATTGCCTGAACTGGAATGTTGAGAGCAAGACCTAGTCCTTGTGACAAAGCCACCCCAACTCTGATTCCTGTAAACGAGCCTGGACCACTACAGACTACAATTTGTCTTAATTTTTTCACAGAAACCTTCTGCTTTTTAAGAAATTTTTCAATAAGCTCAAGAGTCTTAAAGTTTTCATTAAAATCTAAGTTTTTCTGAAATGTTGAAACTTCACCTTTATTTATAAGGGCTAATTCAAGATTATGGAAATCAGTTGTGTCGATATAGAGTGTCATACCGTATTCTTAACAATAGCTTGGAAACACTTAGACAAGCATTTCCGCTGGGGTTTT